>Ga0209489_106510_pt1 | contig 18689 bp, 13 predicted proteins | sample SiratrowhiteBW_FD_187527 | JGI IMG/M metagenome (GOLD analysis project Ga0209489, IMG submission 187527) | Root nodule microbial communities of legume samples collected from California, USA - Siratro white BW (SPAdes) (version 2) | ecosystem: Host-associated > Plants > Roots > Nodule | place...
TATATATATATATATATATATATATATATATATATATATATATATATATATATATATATATATATATATATATGTGAATGTATGTGTTATTGTTCTCTTGAAATGATGTGTCAATTATATTGAATTGAACATACTCCATTTCAATGGATAAACCTTGGATTAACATGCCTAGAAATACACCCAAATATATGGAAGGTTTGAATAAATTTTTGGACTTTTCATTTGCTAATAATGGTATGATGGGGGAAGATTATATGCCCATGTAAGAAATGTAACTTTAACATATGGGAGTGTGTGAGGTAGTGAATGAGCATTTGATTCTTAAACCTTTTCCAATTGGATTTAAAACATAAATACATACATAAATACAATTAAAACATAAATACACATATATATATATATATATATATATATATATATATATGTTTTAATTTAATGTATCATTTAATTTTTATTCTATTTTATAGGAGGAAGAGTGTGGCCACAAGGTTAGCAGATGAGAGGTATGGATAGCTACACATAAACATGCCAATGAAGTATTTGTGAGTGATGAAGCAAGAGAAATGGGTGTTTTGTCCATTACACTTAATGTAATTTTAATTAATTTTTTTTCTATTTTTTGAAGGAAAAAATTCAAGCATATGAATCAACCTCATCACCATTTATATCAAAAGAAATATCAAATATTGACTCCCTAGCTTATGCTCTTGGAAGTCAAGAACATTGTAGACGTGCTAAGGGTTTAAGTTTGGGTCCTTGCCCATCTAAAATGTTTGATTCCAATGCTTATTCATACAATGGTAGTTTCAATTTCTCCTTCCTACACACAATTAAAAAATCAAGTTCATAATTTTTTAGTTTTCTATTTAGCTTTGAAAAATCAATTAGTAAAACTATCATTACATAAGTAACATTCAATATCGTTACTAGAATAAACAAAAAGTACCAATCCCAAATTTTTCTTCCTAGTGATAGGTTATAAGTGTAACAATAATATTTAAACTAAAATATTGTTATAGATATTTTTATATATTATTATTATTTGAGAATAAATGTGGCCAAAGTGGCTAGAACAAGCACTAGTAGGGATTGAATGATAGAAGCCATCGTGTTGTGCTCTTACATGCTTTGAACTTAGTTATTATCGCTTTGGCTAGGGTTTGATTTCTATAGAATAAGGTATCCACCGAAATTAATTAATTAATTAGTTTGCATGCTTCAACTAGCTATTCACATAATATTTTATGCATGATACAACTGGATGTGCATATAAGTTGGCTACAAACATGAAGTCGAGATGTTACATGTTTCCAGCTGTGTTTATCTTAAATAAAAATGGAATTAAACAACTAATTATTATACATAATTAGTGAAATTCTTTCATATATGAAATGGTCAATTTATGGTTGTTTAAGGATAAAATTTAGATGCAATTTCATAGACTTTTTTATATGTTTTATAATTATTTTAAAATTTAACATTAATAATATATTTTTATATTTAATGAAATATTTTATTACATAGTTATCCATGATACAGTATCTAAATTTGTCTTTTTTACCATATATATATATATATATATATATTAATTTTAGGTAAAGCAGTGTATCATTTATATCAATGACTAGTATTTTTTTTACATGTTACTCAACATATATGTTTAAAATTAGTTGCCTAAATATCAATTCAGTTTTGATAATATTTGTCAAATATCAATTCAGTTTTAATAATATTTGTCAATACCCAATTCCATCTGGGTGAAAAATAATATAATAAAAAAATTTTATTTCATTTTTTGGTTTAAATTTTCAAATAAAATTTTAAGAAAAAAATAAATAAAATAAAAAGAGATATAAAAATATAATAATAAAAATAATAATAGTAATAATATAAGATAATAAAAATATAAATAATAGAAACAAATAAGAAAAGAGAAAAGAGAAGAATAAAAATAATAAAAATAGAAATAATAAATAAAATAAAATAAAAAATAACAATAAATGAAAAAATGTAAAAATTAAAAAAGGAGAAATTGAAAAGAAGAGGGAGAAAGAAATGTGAATGTGAAAAAAAAAAGAGGTGGAGAGAAAAGGTTGGATTTTCAAATTTAAAAAAAAAATAAATGACATGTGGCATGTTGTTATTGGCTCACTACTATTCCATCATTTCCCACCTCAATGTGTTTTCACGCACATACCATTACAACATCAACAAGTAACCCATTTCTGTGTTGTAAAATTACATCATTTCATTATCAAAAGGAAATAGGGTTTGGACATTGGGCCTGGGCCACCAGCTGGCAATCGACGATCAACCGATGGCCGATTTTTGGAGCTTCCATTTTCACTATAAAAGGGAACCCACGTGAGGTACGAAGAGGACTTTTAAATTCGATTTTGAGCACCAAAAGCTTCTAAGTAATTGAGAGAGTGACGTAGAGTGATTGAAGAGGATGAAGAGCGGGAGAAAGCAACAAATGAAGCCTCGTCGGATAAGGTGTAGATCTCGTCGGAGCTCCCTCAAACCACCACAGATACACCTCGTTTACGTCCTTAGAGGTTCGTTTTTCATCCTCTCTTCATTGCGAAGCTTTTCACATGTTTTCCATGCCTTGAACGCTAGCTTTAGACTCATCGTACGCTCACTGGTCATTCCTACCTTGGAGCTACACTAGGGAGCTCTTTGCTCACGTTTTCTACACCTTTTCTTTATGTTTCATTACTAGATCTTCACTGTATGAACATGAGAGGACTATAACGAACACATTCCAACCGTTGGAATGAAGGTTCATTCTCGCCAGAGCTTTGCCAAAAAATCGCTCCGACAAGGTTGTGTTTTTCATTTTTCTTCATTTTATGTTTAAATAACTCTAAATCACTTGTTGCACCTTGTAGGAGTATGAATAAACGAAAATATAGAGGTTTAATGTGTAGATGAATTGAACCGAATTTGAAGTGGTATTATGCATGAGATACGTGAATAAAGTGAGAGAGAAAGTGAGCATATGTTGTTTTTTTGCTTGAACGTGACTCCTGTGCGTAGCATAAGTTTTGTATGTGATAATTCAATGAAAAATATAACCATCACAGTAAGCCAAACACGTAGAAACCAGCTTCAAAAACTGAAAAACCTTATGCGGCATTTCGTCGAACACCTTGGGCGCATGTTTAGTTTCACTGGCCTTACTTTAGAGTGATTTTCTGAGAGATCCTTGAAGTTGTGACCGTCATGCCAAGATGCGTTGGAAACATCTCATGGAGCTCCTCAAAATGATATATAATACGTTTATTTATGTTAGCATTTGATCCCTCAATTTTCACTCCAATGTTTAGGTTTCATCGCTGCGGGCACAGTGTGGTGGACGACTGATACACGATGGTCGTTGACACCACTTTGAGGTTTTCGTTCTCAATATCCTTGAAGCTATAGAGTGCGTGTGAGGGTATGTTGGAAAGAGCTCATGGAGCTCTTCAATTACATATATGGTTTATTCATTTATGATTCCATTTGATCCCTCAAATCTGCATCAAAGTTAGGGTTTCATCACGTTTTGGTTACACTTGCATGTCTTGCATGGGGCCTGTTTCACGTCCCAATTTGTGCCATCTTGGTTCAAGAGACCTACATGAGCTAAGTGAACCTCCTAATGGCACGAATGCTGCCTAAGGGATGTGTTTAGCTTGGCTCTTTGCTTGTTTCTTGGAAAAACTCCACTATTTGGATCCATGTAATATACTCTCATGATAATAATGCACGTATTATGTCTCATTAGGGTTCATCTGTGGTGATTAAGAAAAATCTCTCTGCCATACCTATGTTTACACTTTTTATTTGTCCAATTAATAAACTTAGTTTAATCCTGGGGAAACTTTGGCTCATCTAAATTCACAGTGTAAGGAAATACACGTTTGTTGTTATCTTTCATGCATTGAAAATTTAGCGGACCGAGATAACCCTAACTAGTCATGCAACCCTATGCAAGCCATGTTTGTTGGCACTGTGCGTGGTGTACTAGCACCACAGCTGCCATCCTTTTGATCTACCTTTTTCCTTGCTCACATAATTTGTGTCTCTTTTCCTACTAAACTCAAAAAAGAAAAAAGACCAAAATACCCCTTGTCACTCAATTCAGTTTTTTTAAAAAATAAACAATAAAATAGTAAAATAATAATAACAATAATAATAAATAGGAAAAATAGATAATAATAAATAATAAAAAAAAATCACAAAAACTCAACTCCCCTTGTTATAGGAAGAACTACATATGCCCTGATTTTTTGTTTTATAATAGAAATACGTAGGAGCGAGGTCAATCCTCATTGGGTCTCCCTTAATTTAAATCCCCATTTTTGCCTACGCTTCTTTATTTAAATTAGGAAATTAAAGCATCTAGAAAATCTGTTATTTATCATTCACATTTCGATTTAGGGTAATGTCTTCGGACAAACGAAGTAGGGTGCTAATACCTTCCCACTCGTAACCGACTCCTTTACCCTTTCTTTTTATTTTGGTTTCCATAGTTTTCCTTAAAATTGTGGTGGTGACTCAATTTTTTATTGTTTTTCTTTATTTCCTTCATATTACACAATTAACTTTTTTTTCTTTTTGGATTGTCGTTCGACGTCGACGAGGTTGCAACAATATTATTGAGTTTGAATAATTTCATTGATTGTATGTTTTAAAATAGGTTTCTACACTAACATCACAAGTTAATGAAATGAAGACATTGATGAATTTTTTGGTTCAAAATTATCTCGGTGAATTGCCTCATGACTTTGCTAAGTTTTAAACGTCATCAGTAATATTTAAATCTTGTTTAAATCAATATATATTTTATATTATAATTTGAATGTTACTAAGTATGATTATTCTTTATATATCAAGTATCTGATCAAGGAAGTGTCCCTAATGAAGAAACTAATGATCAACATCAAGAATCATAGTTGGATAAAGTTATTTAGTGTTTTCATTATGCTTAATTTTGTGATTGAGAACTAATGATAGTGTAATGTTCAAAAACCTTAAAATTTGAAGTTTACATTATCTTACTTTAGAGTTGTAGACTTTGTTCTTTGTTGCTTTTATGAATGTTATATTAAATTTTAAATACCAATATTTTTCTTTTTATGATTTATTAAGTTGTTTCATAGTCCATAAAAAAAATATAAAAAATACATTTAACGGAGTTCACGTTTGAAACCGTCGAATTTCAAACTGCCAAAATTAGCGGGGGTTTCAAACCATCAGAAATAACAGGGGTTAATAATTGTCATTTCAAGAATTAGTAAAATCGTCGGTAATCAATTAACTATGCGGGCTCTTCTCGCAAAAATTCAAACCACGGGTACTACACTTAGTGGAGGTTAAAACCCTTGAAAATATTATAAATATAATCTTTATTAAAAATAAGTTTTCTTCTAGTGACTTACTTATCCTTATAATTTTTTTAAAATTTATCTAAATATGTACTATTTATGTAAAAGAACCGTAATATGGTTGTAAAAAATGAACAATAGTATTACCACTCTTTCCTAGATTTTCTTCTTTTTTTTTCTTTTCCAAAATATTACGGGGTATTCTCCAACTTATTAAAAGCCCCTCCCAACCTTATTCCTCTACCTTTGATGAAACTTTTCTGAAATTCTAATATTCGATTACTTTCACTACTCGTATTCGAAATCCATTCTTCTTCGCCACACTAATAGAATTTCCGAAAGTGCCTCACATGAATCTTGTTCAAGGTAACTTTATGATGAAGCTGTTGAAGCTCCCATTATGTGTAATTCCCACAAGTTCCACCAATTAATAGTCCAAAACTTGAAAATTTAACTTATTCATAGACAGCGTAAAATTGCAATGTTATAACAAACATTGAGGAAATTGTATAGAAAAGCAACAAACATATTTAATGACAAAATTCACAATTATATCACTTTGGTTTTAAGGTATCAAGAATCTAAAATAAAAAAATATTCAAGAGATAAAAAAAATAATATAACTGATATCGGGTTTAATTGCGAGTCTTACTCCTTAATTACGGATTATGTCGCAAATTATAGTGCCCAAGATTTTTTTTCATTATATTTTTAAATAGCGTGGTTTTGTCACATTTTTGCAAAAAAGACATGGTCTTTATGTCATTTTCTTTATTTTTTTTAACTTTATATATGTGTATTTGTCGATTTATATCTATCCTGCTATTGTTTATTTATATTCTGTTGTCTTAAAATATAACTTTTTTCCACATGGCAATTAGAATCTTAATCTTATTATTATATTACATTATTTTTAATATTTTCTTGCAACTTTTGTTTTATCGTGAGAGTCTTACAAAAATGACAGTTCAATAATTTTTTATTTACACTTAGTTTTTTAGAACTTAAGAAATACTTCGTTCTTTATTCTTACGACATTTAAAAGTTAGGGTATTATTTAAGAGTCATTTAAATATTCATGTCAAATTAGTATGTTCCAAAACAAATATTTTATAAGATTTAAATTTTCCATTGACTCTAATGATGACCCTACATTGAAAATACTCTAAAACATTTTGCAGATACACATTTATAAATCATATTCTAATTACCAAGTGCAAATTAAATAAATATATCAATTTAATTTTGAGGATGATCACTTAATAGTTTCAGAAACATTTCAAAAGGTTTTTATAAAATGCATGTGAAGGATAATTAAATGTCAATAAAAGAATAATAAATGGAGTAGTGCAGTACTCAAATTTTTATATTTTATAAAGTTAGGGTTAAATTTAGTTTTCATTTGTCATATATAAAGAGTTTCATTAATTTAAATTTAGTTATAATTATTATCATTTTTATTATAAATTATACAAATAATTATTTTAATTAATAATTTAATGTGTGTGACGTATTTATAAGTTGTAAAATTTAGTTTGACACATTGTAAACAAAATAGTAACAAAGATTTAAAGAACTTGAGTATGAAAAAACAATATAAATACAAAGTAAAAGAGATTTACAGAAACACATCTTACAATATAAATGGAAATAGTTAAGAGAATTTGAATAGTTAAGAGAATTTGATAATACCAAAACAATTTATTTTAGAAGAGAAGTGTACATCACAAAAACACTCTACCTTTCTTTGTTAGAAGGATTCCTTTTGACATGCAATGAGTACCTCTAACATAATTGAAAGATTATTTTCTCTTGCTCACAATTTTTATTGATCCTTCTCAATAATATATATCTTCATTTTGTAGATATGGATTATATTGATAGAATTCTTCTTATGTGTTGACTTTAGGTGATCCTTAAGTTGAAGTGGCTTTTTGAAGAGTCTTCTCAAATTTGTCTTTTAAGAAACTGGATGTTAAGGATGCCATTATTATTTGCTTTTAAGCTAAGAATAACGCCTTCATATTGAGTTATTGTGGTTGCAGCTCATTGTACCATTCCTTAATTTTTTATTTACTAATTAAATCATTATTAATTTTTTTTCCACCATTTTATTTTGATCTTCCCATCTAATTATCAAGCTAAGATCCAAGTAATGATTGAGAAGCTACAAAGGCAATTAACCTATATCTAGATACAAATGTTGATCAACATTTTTCTCTATAATAGGAACACACTTTGTTTATTTATTTTTGGGACTATTGTGGATTAGGTCCAAAATCTACTAACCATTTGATAAACCAATTTAGGAATTTTTAATGAAATTCCTCTCATGAACCAAATAAACCAAAAGTGTTTTTCTAGATTAACATAAAACATACGAGTCCAAGCTTCCATTAGTAAGAATAATTTTGGGGTATGAATGATATGGTGAAAAATTTTCTTACAATGGAGAGGTTAGCTCCATTCATAAGGAGTCAAAATAGATAATATCTTAATTTTTAAAACTTGAATATTTCCTTATGTGTCCTTATTGTGATATACTTCTATAGAGTCACTATATACAAGTATAAATTCATAAAAGGTCTTAGTTTTATTGGTATTCATTGGTGGATAACAAAATTCTAGTGAGAATAAATTTTTAGCTATTTGTTAGGGTTTCTTGTAATCATGCTTTCTTAAAAATTAAATTGGCATAACTTCTTGTTTGTCTAAGTATTCATCTATAGAGGTTGTTGAAGGTTTTGGTATATTGGATGTTTGAAGAAGTCAGGTAGTAAAATCTTTAAGTCCTATAAGGGAATTGTCATATTGTAAAGGGGTAAAACAGTTGTTGGATGTTAATGCACTTGATATTTGGGATGAAGTTTTGACTTTATTAGCTAGGGTGGTTAATGCTTTACTAGTAGGCATTTGTGGCCTTAATGATATTGGATACAAGCTTTATCAGATCTCAATGGAGCATTATATTGATCTTTATCTGATATTGATGATCTTGAAGTTTTATTTGATCCTAGTGGAGGACCATATTAAAATTTACTTGTGAGTTTTCCATTATGCAGATCCTGTCAAAACTCTTGGGTTAAAAAATTGGGAAGTGAATTGTTTTCTCCTTAGTATGTTTAATTTCAAAATCAAAATAATAATAAAGCTTCAAATTTAGCAAAAATATGTTTAGAAACCAAATTTTAAACATCTTTTTATTAAAACACTTTGTGTTGTTTATAATCAATGTGAATTAGAAACCTTTTATTAAATAAATCATCTTGAAAAATTTGCAAACATAAGACTATTAAAAGGATTTCTATTTTAACAGCAGACTATTTTTGTTAGGTAGAATGTCAAATTCCCAAATAATACCTAAAACTATTTACTCTTCATTTTCTAAGAGTTTTTATTTTAAAATTCGCCCATAACCAATCATAGAGGCATCAATTTCTATGCTAACAAAGGTCGTTTTAAATTGGGGATTCCTAAAAATGGTAAATTTTTAACTATTTATTTGGTATTTATAATAGTTATTGTCATATCATCACTTTGACAAGGAGGATTATATAAAGGTGTGCCAATGATTCTAACATTAGGAATGAAGTCGGTTATATAATTTACACACAATGAGAATCTTTATGTCATAATTGGGGTTACGACGGGGATGACAGATAAAAATAATTTATTTTAATTTTCAAAACAAAGGAGTTGTCACCATAGTTTATATGGAAAACTATGGAAAAACCGGAAAAGGATAAGGCAAGTCTGTGAAAACCGAATTTTGGGTTAGGGAGTCGGTTACGTGTGGGGAAAGTATTAGCACTCCCACAACGCCCGTCCTAAGATGGTACCTTTAATTAAATAAATAAAATGAGTATAATTTTCAAAATGTTTATTTTCCCAAAAAAATGAGACAAAAATGAAGATAAAAATAAACAAAAATATTTTTTTTTATTTTTGGAAGGGGCCTGACAAGGTTTAACCTTTCTCCTACATATCTCCACCAGGAATGGAGGATCAGGATTACGTAGTTCTTTGGATAAATTTGTCTGTTGATAGTTTTGAAATTTTGAAATTTTCATATATGCTTTTTTAGTAATAGAAATATTTTTAAGTTTTGAAACTTTATAATTTTTTATTTTTAAAAATTACATATTTTAAAAAGATATTTATTTTCAAAGTATCTAGAATATACAACCCCAAAGTTTTACATTAAATATCACATGCTACGTACGACCATTTGATATTTAAAAAAATCTTAGAATAATAACATTAAATATCATATGACGCGAGTGACCATTTGATATTTAACATTATTAAAAAAAATATAATAATCCCAAAATTTTATTTCCAAAGTTTTATATTAAATATCGTATGACGCGTGCGGTCATTTGATATTAAAAAAACCTTAGAATAATAATATTAAATATCGTATGACGTGAGTGACCATTTGATATTTAATATTATTAAAAAATATAATAATCTCAAAATTTTATTTCCAAAGTTTTATATTAAATATCGTATGACGTGTGCGACCATTTGATATTTTAAAAAACCTTAGAATAATAATATTAAATATCGTATGACGCGAGCAGTCATTTGATATTTAACATATTAAACAAATATAATAATCCCAAAATTTTATTTCCAAATTTTTATATTAAAATTTTATTTTTGTTAAAAACTAAAAGGAAAAAAACATGCAAAATATAAGCTTAAACTATGGAGGTACACAAATAAAAATTCTTTCTTTTTTAAAAATTGGGCTGGAAAAAAATAAACCCAGAATTATTTTTTTTATTGAGTTAAGGGGTGTTATGGTAATGTGGGAGTGCGAATAGGAAGACCCCAACTTCACAACCCTAGGCCATCATCACCTCAACCCTAAGCCACTACCAACTTACTTCAAACCTATGTTAGGTCTACCAACCCAAAGCGGCAGCGGCGACGGCGAAGGAGGAGTGGCGGGGGCGGGCGGTACAGCGGCGGCGATTGGCGGTGCGGGAAGAACGGCAGTGACGACAGAGGTTGTTTTGGGGCTATTTTGAAGTGGTTTTGGGTGTAGTTTTTTTTTTTTTTTTTGGAAAACATGATTGAATTTTGGTGCAATTTTGGTGGATTTTAGGGACTGTTTTTAGGTGTTTTGTATAGTGAAAAGTGGTGCAGTGAAGGGTTACAGTAAAAGGTTATGGAAGAAGACTTTCATGGAGAAGAGAGAGCGTGACTATATTTGGTTTAAAGGTGGAACATGCATGGTGGTGTTAAAGTGGGATAAAAAAAAGGAATTGAAAGTGTTTTTTTCTATGTTAGCACATCATACGAGAACCAAGCAACAACAAATCATAAATCTTGAATGCATGTCAATTTTAAGTTCTAAAAACATAATTGAATCTTGATTCTTCAAATCTTGATCTCTAAAAAAAACTACTTTTCTCTTTTTCTAAAAAAGGTGTTCCTTTCTCTATTTTCTTCTATCTCTCTGTATTTTTCTCCTCATATTTCTCTCTCTTCTCCTCTTAATATGAATAATAGTAGTTACTAGAGAAGTGTCTTACAGGAAAATTGGATTGTGAAAAGTGGAGATGAGTCCTTTCACAACGTATTTTTTTTTGTTATTATTATTTTTATATTTTTTATTATTTTGTTATTAAAAGAAGGTAGTTCAGATGATTGACTCAGTCTCTTTTTTTCTATTATTATTTTAAAGATGAACTGAACTTGCAGATCAAGAAGCAGTTTTAAAACAGTTTCAATTTCTTTTTACGATTTTTGTTTTATCTTATTTTTAAGTTTTGTTGTTTTATTTTATATTTTTATTTTTATGTTATTTTCATTTTTTATTATTCTATTTTTATTTTTTATGTTAACTATTTATTTATTTATTTTATTTTTATTTCTTTTCTTTATTATTATTTTTTATTTATTTTGTTTTTCTGTTTTTGTTAACTGTTATTATTTTTTATGTTTTGTAAAAAAATAGATAAATTCAAACATCTTTTTATTTGTTTTATTATTTATTATTTTTTTAATAAAAACCTAAACTAATCAAGTATATATATATTTTCTATTTATTATTTTCTTATTCATTTTATTTTATTTTGATTATTCAATTAATTGTAGATACATTTTTATTTTCTTAATTTTAATTTATTTATCTGGACGAAATTGGGTGTTGACACTTTATAGTTGTTATTTTTCTCTTATTTCTTTGAGAAATTTTTAGCGAATTGTAGTGATTTTTGTTTTGAGATAATAGTTCCCTGATATATCTCATAACATAATAGTCTAGTTTTAGTTTGAAATATTTTAATTTTCTTGGTAAATACTACTAACCCATTTTCTTTAATTATCTTTATAAGTTTATTTAAATGTTTTTTATGTTCATTATTTTTTTTTAAATATTAGAACATCATCTAAATAAGCTATTGAAATTTTCATGTAAGCATAAAATATGTCATTCATTATTATGAAATTTACTTGGAACATTTTTTAATCATTGTGCATTACATTCCACTCATAATGTTGAAAGGGTAATACAAAACTAGTTCTATATTTATCCTTTTCTTCTAGTGATATTTGATAGTATCTAGAGTTCATATCAAATTTTGAAAATATTGTAGCAAAATTTATTCTTTTGATTAAATCACTTTTATTAGGTAATGGATACCTAATATATTTTAATACTCTTGAAGCACGTATCTTTTGTTGAGAGAAATTTATAATATAAAAACCTACACAATTCCATGGTGATCTTGAGGTTCTCCATAAGTCTTTATTATTCTTTAATCTATTTCCTATTGGGTATTTATTTTTCATAAAAATTATCTATATATAATAATGAAAATGTATATTTTTTTTCTATGCCAAAATAAAGTAGGGTTTGTTTCACAAATTTTCTTTTTTTTTTATTTTTGTTTGCTTTCACTTTTAATATTTGATATTGAGGATTCTTTTATTATGTTTAACTATCTAGTTCTTAGGGATTTACAAAGTCAAAACATATTTTTTTCCATTATTTTTGTTATTATTCTAATTTCAATTACCTGAAAAGGATTTCCCAAATCATTGTAGCATTTATGATTTTATTAGTATGGAGGAGATATTATAACAAATATTATATTGACATATTTTGGCATAAGACAACTTATATTAAATATTTATTTTAGAACCATTTGTAAAATATAAAAGAACAGCAAAAAAAATTGAGAAAGTCTGTTGGCCTGAGATCGAACAACCAAAGATGGAAGAATACAACCAAAGAAAAAGAAAAATAACCTCAAAAATAAAAGATAATGACTCAAGAGAAAAGGAAATGAACTTTAGAGGAATTTTGCTTCTCAAATTGACTTGTTGCAAATGATAAATGACTTGCTCTGTTTATAGTACTCATGCAAACATTCTAAACTCCTAATTAATTTGAAAATTCTTAACTACCCTATTAATTGTAGACTTCTCCCAACTACCATATTAATTTTAAACATCTCTAGAATATTGTAGACTTCTTCCAACTACCTTATTAATTATAGGAAACTCTAGAATATTGTAGAAAAAAATTAACTTTATTTTCAACACTCCCCTTAAAGTGATTTTTTTGGATATTAACCCGAGTTTCGCACAAAGAAACTTAAAGGAAGCCTTAGAAAGCGACTTTGTGAAAATGTTGGCAATATTTTCCTCACTTCGCACTTCCAACGCATTGATGGTGTTGTCAAAAACCTTTTCTCCAATAAAGTGATGCTTGATCTCAATATGCTTGGTTCCTGGGTGAAATGCTAGAAGACATGATTCGTGATATTGGAGAAGATGGTTTCCACCAAGCACATGTGTATGATTCATTGAAAGATAATTCAGTCATAGAATTGTATCCCAGTTGTTCTACTTTTTCCCGCTTGTCAACAATATTGCGATTATTTAATATCAAGGCAAGAAATGGATGGACTGATAAAAGTTTCACCGAATTGCTAGAACTGTTTCATCAAATACTTCCAGAAGGTAATACATTGCCAAGCAGTCACTATGAGGCGAAGAAGATATTGTGTCCAATGGGTATGGAGTACCGAAAAATACATGCTTGTCCCAATGATTGCATATTGTACAAAAAAGAGTTTGAAGGATTGCATAAGTGTCCTAGATGCGGGATTTCAAGATACAAAGTAAAGGATAATGACGATGATGATGATGACATGAAAAAGGGTCCTCCAGCAAAATTATTGTGGTATCTTCCAATCATACCACGATTAAGATGTTTTTTTGCCAATGTTAATGATGCAAAGAACTTGACATGGCATGCAAATGGAAGAAAATGTGATGGGTTGTTACGACATGCTGCCGATTCACCACAATGGAAGAAAATTGACTCTTTGTATCCTGAGTTTGGAAGAGATCTAAGAAATTTCAAACTTGGTCTTGCAACAGATGGTATGAATCCATACGGTAATTTAAGTAGTAAACATAGTTCATGGCTTCTTTTGCTAATTATTTATAATTTTCTGTATTGGTTGTGCATGAAGAGAAAGTATATGATGTTGTCTATGATGATATCAGGACCAAGGCAACCCAAAAATGACATAGATGTTTGTCTAAGTCTTTTGATAGAAGATTTGAGGTTGTTATGGGATGAAGGCGTTGAGGTTTTTGATGCATATGAAAAGGTCAATTTCAATTTGCGAGCATTGTTACTATGGACTATTAATGATTTTCCAACATATGGAAATCTTAGTGATTATAGTGTTAAAGGACATCATGCTTGCCCAATATGTAAAGAGAACATGAGTTACCATCAACTAAAATATGGGAGGAAGACATGTTACATTGGCCATCGAAAGTTTTTGAAACATAATCATCCTTATCGCAGGTTGAAAAAAGCTTTTAATGGCTGTCAGGAAGACAAAATTGCACCTCCACCCTTAATTGGTGACAGAGTTTATAATCGAGTGAGCCACATTGAAGTGACTTATGGAAAAACTGTCAAGCATAGTGGGGTGAAAAACATATGGAAGAAGAAATTGATCTTCTTTGAACTTCCATATTAGTCCAAGTTAGATGTTAGACATTGCATAGATGTAATGCACGTGGAAAAGAATGTTTGTGATAGTATAATTGGGACATTGCTAAACATTAAAGGAAAGACAAAGAATGGAATAAAAGCTCGTAAAGATCTAGTTAAAATGGGTGTTCGATTGGAGTTACAACCACAACCTCATGGTAAATGAACTTACTTGCCACCAGCATGTCATACCTGTCAAAATCTGAAAAGATGAGTTTTTGTAACTGCTTGCGAGGATTTAAGGTACCACAAGGATACTCTTCAAATATCAAAAGTCTGATCTCAATGGAAGATTTGAAACTCATGGGCTTAAATATCATGATTGTCATGTTCTGATGCAAGACCTTCTTCTAGTGGTTATTTATGGAATTCTACCAAAAAATGTTAGACAAGTCATCACTCGCGTATGCCTATTCTTCAATGCTATTTGTAGAAAAGTAATTGATCCTACTAGGTTGGATGACTTAGAAAATGAAGCTATCATTCTCTTGTGTCAACTAGAGATGTATTTTCCACCATCATTTTTTGATATCATGGTTCACTCAATTGTTCATCTAGTGAGAGAAATTAGATTATGCAGTCCTATTTTTTTACGATGGATGTACCCAATTGAGCGATGCATGAAGATATTCAAAGGGTACGTGAAGAATCCATATCGACCTGAAGCATCTATTGTAGAGAGATATATTACAGAGGAAGCAATGGAGTTTTGTATGAATTATATGTCAGAAGTAGATGTTATAGGCGTCCCAAAGACTAGGTATGAAGGAAGGCATGAAGGTAAAGGCATACGAGGTGTGAGGGTAATTTGAAAAGATCAACAACAGGTACTCCAAGCACACTTGTATGTTTTGAACAATACTGACGATGTTCTTCCTTTCTTAAATGAACACAAAATGTTGTTGAAGTCAGTGAATCCACGTGCAAATGAGAAGTGGTTGTTAAATGAACATAACAAGACATTTTTGAAATGGTTTAAAGAGAAAATTGGTGAAAGGGCTTGTGATGTTGAACATTTGAAATGGTTAGCACGAGTACCTAACTTTGATGTCATAACATGGTCTAGATATGATATTAATAAGTTATCTTTTTACACAAACACTGAGGATAAAAAAAGTACAATGTAGAATAGTGGTGTCACCCTTGAGGCAGAGTCAATGCACTTTGCTAGTTCAAAAGATAACAATCCTGTCATGGCTACAATAAGTTACTATGGAGTAATTGAAGAAATCTGGGAAGTTGACTATGTGAAATTTAGAGTACCGGTATTTAAATGTAAATGGGTTGATAGTAACACAGGAGTGCATGTTGATGACTTGGGTTTTACATTAGTTGATCTCGCAAAGATAGGTTATAAGGAAGATCCTTTCATCATGGCTTACCAAGCAAAACAAGTTTTTTATGTTAAAGATCCTTCAAATGAGAGGTGGTCAGTTGTCATCCAAGGGAAAAATGAACCTGATGTCGATAACCATGACGATTCAATAGTCCAATATGCTAATAATTCATCATTGTCAAGACAGTTACCTCATATGAATGAAGAAAATGATGTTGATGAAGTACATGCTACACGAACAGATCATAATGAAGGAATATGGGAGAACATTGCAACACTTCCATAATACAAAAAAAAGTAATGTTTATTTTTTTTTATATGAGTTATTGTTAACATTTCAATAATATTAACATTTGATCTTGTTATTGTTGATGTTATATATTAATGTTATATATTAAGCATGTTTTATTTCAATTTCAGGTTATGGCTGATTCTTCAAAGAATAGTAGAGAAGCTACACGCTTGAAAGCTATTGCCATTAATCGTCTTAGTGGTATCCGAATCCCGGTTGATATAGATCCTCAGAGTGGTAGGGCTTCAGGCCCAAATGGTGCAAAGTTTGGTAGTTATTTAGGTGTTTTAGCACGATCAAAAGTATCTATTTTAGTACCTGACTGGGATCATGTGACTGAAGAAGAAAAAGATCTGATTTGGCAGGACCTTTGTGTAAGTAACAAATTTCTAAGATATAATTATTATAATATGAATTATTTTTTTCTTTGCTTTATGACTTATTTATTTATTTTTGCAGACAAGCTTTGAGTTTGAAAGCTCCAGCTTAATTAGAAAGAAGATTATGTCATCCATTGGGGCAAAATGGAGGTCATTCAAGGCTGTTTTGACAACTACATACGTATATGGAAAACGCAAGGGACAATCACCTTGTCAAAAATATGGAATTGATGAAGACACTTGGAGTCAATTTGTCCAAATTAGAGAGGATCCCTCTTGGCAGGTTTGATTTTTTTATCCAGACCCAGTTAATTAAATAATATCAATGTGACAAAGGTGAATTTTGTATTTTGTAGGAAAAGAGAAAGAAAGCTCAAGACATTGCGAATAAGAATGTCACCCCCCACCGATTATCTAGGGGGGGTTATGATTTATTAGAAAGGAAGATAATGGAAGAAAAGGCGAAATCATTACATGATTCATCAACTTCAGAAGATGTTCTTTCTCCTCCATCCCCTCCTAGTCGACATGAGAAATGGAAGTTGGCTAGGACTAAACCAGGAGGGCAGATGACATCTACACAGTCTGAAGCGATTGCCTATCGGATTGTGAGTTAATGTGATTAAATTGAGTATCATGTAATGTTTTCATTTTTAGTATTTAATTGATGAGCTTTATTCTATTATTTTTCATAGGATGACTTGGTGCAACAGAGCTCACAGGGAAGTTTTGTGAGTCAAGGAAGACAAGATATACTGACAGAAGCTATTGGCATCCCAGAACACCCTGGTCGTGTCCGCACTGCTGGGTTTGGTGTAGGGGTAAGACAATTTTTTGGATCAGCTTCCCGGTCTTCCTCTTCTAAGACACCAGCCACACCAGACCAACTAGCTAAGATTAAAGAAGACTTAAAAAGAGAAATAAGAGAAGAAATTAGACGAGAAATGGAGCAGGTTAGGTCTTCCATGGGCATGACATAGCAGCATAATCCTATGCAGCAAGATGAAACACTACCTATGCAGCAAGAGGAAGCACGCGGTAGAGTTAGCACAAAGGGTAGCTGTGCTGATGATGGCGAGGACGAGGACGAGGAGGAGCTACAAACACACATTTCATATCTTTGTAAGTTGTTTGCTGGAGATCCTCCTCGTGTGGTAGCAATTGGGAGAGTGTATGCTACAGGTTCGACGATCCACACATTGTCACTTAGAGAAGATTTAAGTAGAGTGGTCGTTGAAAAAGTTAAAGTTGCCGATGCCGAGGTTCCAGAGCCCACATCAGAGATTAGATTTGGGGGACAGACACTCAGTACATTTATTGCATGGCCTACACATCTCCTAAAGGTCATTTCTAAAAAACATAAGGTATGATTGTCATCATTTCTCTTCATGTTATTTAAATTAACACTTAATTTTGTTTAAATTAATACATTTAGTTTTGTTATTTTCTATTATAGGACACTGGGAGTAAACAGAAATCACCAAGTCCTGACTCGTAACCATCCCAACAACTCCAGACATCTGTGAATCCAATTCAGGAGTTGTTTAGGCTTTCCCACATCATGTACGATTCACCTTGTCCAATTTCGTGGGATCATAGAGTATTTGGTGTCAACAATGGTAGTATGTCACTCTACGTATACATGAATGATATAATGGAAATCGCCATGGGATCTCAAATGTTAAACATTACAGTTATTCAGTTATGGATGATGTAAGTATATTTTAGAGTTACACATTTTTACATTTCTTAATATGTTTTTACTGATATTCAATATATTAACAATGCAAGTACATAAACAAATTAGCTTATAACTCAGGGAATCCTGATATCTATGGATTCCTTGAGCCACAAAGCATACAAATGTCTGAAAATAAAAGGTTGGAATGCCAAAATTATATACAGAAATGGATTGAAGAATCCAGAGAGAGCATTTATTTTGCCCCAATTATTCAATCGTAAGTTACTAATCTTATATTTTTTATTTCAAGTAATTTAGAGAACATCAATAATGGATTCATTATTTTAGGAGCCATTGATAACTAATGGTTGTTTGTCCTTTGGATAAAACTGTGGTCTGGTTCTGTTCACTACATAAGAAGCCAAGTAATGACATCAAACAAGTGGTACAAGGGTATTGTCGCAACCTAAAATCACGATGGGTATGGCGATTCGAAGAAAAGAAATAAAAACTAATGAAAAAGAAAGAGATGGAGTCGCCACCATAATTTATTATGGAAAACTATGGAAAACCAAGAAAAGAATATGAAAA
>Ga0209489_106512_pt1 | contig 18685 bp, 11 predicted proteins | sample SiratrowhiteBW_FD_187527 | JGI IMG/M metagenome (GOLD analysis project Ga0209489, IMG submission 187527) | Root nodule microbial communities of legume samples collected from California, USA - Siratro white BW (SPAdes) (version 2) | ecosystem: Host-associated > Plants > Roots > Nodule | place...
AGATAAAACCTGATTGATCCTGTCCTTTGGTATGTCTTTAAATATAATTTGTAACTTCTAAATTCTCTTCCTTGAATCTGCACAAATTATTTTAAGATTAATGAAACAATAATGAAAAATAAAAAAATTGGGATCAATTGATCAATCTCATATTATTTTTACCTAATATTGATGCACTCAAAAGGAGCCAAAGTGAACACAAGTTCTTCCTCAATCAATCTACTATTCGAAGTCTCCAAGTAAAGACACGTGCATAATATAGAATGATCAGATATGAAATGAAAGAAATTTGAAATTGAAAACAAGTTGAAATAATATTATAGAAGGAACAAAGAGATAGAGGAAGAAAAGGAGATAAGTGAAGAAAGAAGGAGAAAAGTGGAATAGCCAGACAAGACAATGATAGGACATATAAAGAGATGAAATCAATCCGTGGAATATAAGAAAGAGATAAATTAGAAAGTTTTGATATGGAGGGAAGAGATAAATTAGAAAGTTTTGATATGAAAGATTCCTTGACTGTTCAATTTTTTTTAAATATTATTAATTTATTATTAGAAAGTTTCAAGAATATTATTCATTAAATAGCATTTATAGTACCAATATAAATTTAAAGTCATTAAATAATATTTCTATCATCAATGTAAACTTAAAGTCAGTTACAATATTTAAATTTTTAATTGAAAATTTGTTAGTATAATTTTAAAATTAAATTTTTTTTATTTTATAATAATATGTGAGTATTAAATTTTTTTGAGGCCTTGAAGCCTAAAGCATATTAAATTTTTTTTAGGCCTTTATGACCTTGAGACCTAAAGCATATTAATTTTTTTTTAGGCCTTAAAAACCTTGAGGCCTAAAGTTGTTGCTTTAGCTACTTGGGCCTTGAGCCACCCCTGCTCGTTCTAATTGTATTTTTCATTTCTTATGTAAGTTTGTTATTTTTGGATAGAGTTTCCAGACTCAACTCAATAACAGGGTGTTTTTAGTTTCATCTTTTGCTCTTGTAGGGTTCAAGAGTGGTATTCTTAGTGTGTCTTTGTATTGACTTGTTGTAAATATTTTGTTATAATATGACTTGACTAGTGTAGTCAAGCAATTAGAGGTAGCTCTTCAAAGTGTGAACCAGTATAAAGTATTGTTCATTTCTTTTTTCCACACTTTTGTTAGTTTCTGAATTTTTAATCTATTTTTTGGTTCTTATCTTACAGTTTTAAAATATTAAAATAATAACAACCAAATTATGAAATTAATCAACTATTTAAAGATTCCTTTTAAAGGGTTTATGAAGTTTTTTATAGTTCAATTCATCCCCTTTTTGAAATCTCCCTTTAATTTTAACAATTGGTATCTAAAGCTATTTCTTGAAAGATACTTAAGAAATGATCATGTTTTCTGAAAAATGGTTGAGAACACGTTGTCTTTTGTTGAAGGTGCATCTATCAATAGACCACATATGTTTGGCTGTGTTAACAATTAGTTTTGGAAGATCAAAATGAAAATCTTTATTCATTCTATCAATAGATGGATTTGGAACGTCATTGTTAATAGACCTTTTATTCCAAAACAATGTTTAATAATGAACTTGTAGAAAACCCCTAGTATGATTGGTCTGAAGTTGAAAACAATAAAGCTTAATATGATTATATGACTAAAAATATAATCACTTTTGCATGTGATAAGTTTTTTAGTGTTTCTCAATACAGTTTTGCAAAGGAGATGTGGGATATTCTTGAAGTCACACGTGAGGGAACCAGTGATGTAAAAAGAGCTAGGAAACATATTTTTATCCAAGAATATGAACTTTGCAAGATGTAACATGAAGAAACTATTGCAAATGTGTAGAAACATTTACACATATTGTAAATCACCTAGTTAGCCTATGGAAAGTGTTTAACATGGAAGAGTTAAACATCAATATAACTCTCATTTTCATCTCATCTGACATAAATTTATTAACGTAGTTTTAATTTATTAAAATGGATAAAACATACTCTATATAACTCTCATTTTCATCTCATCTAACATAAATTTGAAAAGCTGAGTTTCATATCTTTTCAAATATATGAGAACAAATTTGCACTAAGTAAAAAGACACCTTCTTTTTGTGTTTTTGATATCAATCATTTTCTGAGTTTGTTCATCTAATGTTTTTTCTTTCTATTTTTACTTGTGATGAATAAGGTAATATTGTTTCAACTATACTTTTTATTTTTTATAAGGATGTTGCTCTAAAGACTCGATTTAGTAATAAAGACTCGATTTAGTAAAAAAGTGTTATTGATATAGTATCTTAGTCTTGTAGGGTTTAAGAAAAATATTCTTAGTATTTTCTTATAATGTTTTTGTTATGTAAATAATTTAGTTTAGTAGAAACTTATATGTTATAGTGAAATAAGTAGATGTGTCTTTTATATAAGAGTAAATTAATACAAAACTATAACGTATATATTATTTTCTCTCTTGTTATTTTTTACAATTTTAATTTATTTTTCAGTTCTTTCAAAATTTTAACACATTAAAAAAACTCAACTAAATTCTAAAATTGATTTATTTATTAAAAATCATTATAATTTATTTTATTTTTAACAAATCCTTTAATTCTAGGTCAAAATTTCTTTATCAAATGAGAAATATCTTACATTTTATTTTAATAAAAAAATTCAAAGAGTTAAATGCAAGTAATTATTCTTAATCATAACTATATATTATCAATGTTATTTATAATAAGATATTAAAAATTGACATCTGAAATACAATTTATAAGATTAAATCATTTATAATTTTATCATATTTTAAAATTTGTATTCGTTATACTTTTTAAATATTTTTCGTAGTACTTATTTTATAATTATCTGTCGTATCATTCAATTTATTTTTATTTATTTAATTATTTTTTCTTACACACCATCAAACTAGTTTTATGTCAAAATAGAAATTGAAAGAATATTTTGCTAGAAAATTGTTTGTATCCGACGTGGCAAATGGTAACTTTCTGATTTGTTCACACGCCTCAACTTACGTGGGTCAGTTAGTAGGATGCCACTCTGTATTTATCGGCAAACCAAGTGCTCTACTTGTATGTTCATCATCATCAGTTAAATTCAAGTAAAAGAAAGACATATAAAAAAAAAATAAATAAATAAAAAAATAAAAACTGGATATGTTAGAAAATTTAAAACCCTAATCCATTAATTCAAAAATTACAATCCTTTTCTATTTTCCTCTCCGATCTGCAACGACATCTTGGGGAAACATTTGTGTTTTTGCGCCCAACCGGTCCTGCATTTTTGTTTTGCAGAGAGGAGGTCAGAAATTATCATTTTGCTTTTTGTGAAATTGATTTCTACTTGGTCAGTGAAGGGTTTCTGATTTGTGTGGCGCTGTTTCTGGTCGCAGGGGAGGCCTTATTCGTGAGATTTTTGTCAGGAAGATGAAAAACACGGAGAGGATTGCGAATTTGGCTTTAGCAGGTTAGTTTTATTGTTTAATTGTTGCTGGTAATTTTTCTCTTGCTTTACTGTTTCAGTGATGGGTCCTTTTAATGCTTTTTTTTTTTTTTTAAAGTAGAAGTCAACTTGTGTGAATGTTAATTTTGAGGTGTAATGTATGCTTAATGTGGATGGAATGTGTTTGTCACATGCAAGGTTGGTGAAATTACGTTTTGGGTATTTTAGTGCATGCAAATGTGATAAGCTATGGGCATGAATGAGTGGAAAATAATGATGGTGCTACAGGATTTAATAAGGTATGGGCCTATGGGGTTTAGATGGTTGTGCTATCGAGTGTTTGGGGTTTTCATGAGTGAATTAGAGGCAATTAAGTGTATTATACCTTATAAATTCTTTATTGTTTAGTTTTAATGTATCTGCCAATGGGAAAGTGGAATCCATTTTTTTTTTTGTTTATTAATTTTTTCATTGTTCACCAATCTTGTTATCTCTTGTGGCAGGTTTAACCTTAGCGCCTCTTGTTGTGAAAGTAGATTCAAATGTAAATGTTATCTTTACTGCTTGTCTCACTGTGTATGTGGGATGTTATCGTTCTGTCAAACCAACTCCACCTACTGTAAGTACCTGTTTTTATCCTCATTGTCTTCTCTATGTTTCTCCTTTTAAGTCTCAACTCAAGTGTCATGTTCTGACTTATCTGAATTGTGTCATAATTATACAGGAGACTATGTCCAATGAACATGCCATGCGATTCCCTTTTGTTGGGAGTGCAATGTTATTATCACTTTTCTTGCTCTTCAAATTTCTATCTAAAGACTTAGTCAATGCTGTGCTGACAGGCTACTTCTTTTTACTTGGGATTGTTGCTCTATCGTATGTTCTTTTCTTTGGACAATTGGCCCCCTTTGTGAAGTAAACAGTATACACACATGCATATTATATGTGTGTGTGTATTTAAATCTTGTTTGCTTTTTATTACAGGTCTATTTTTCCTATTTGTACAGGGCAACATTGTTACCATCTATCAAACGCTTTTTGCCGAAGCATTGGAATGAGGACCTCATAGTGTGGCATTTTCCATACTTTCGTTGTATGTTACTTGTTTGCCTCCTTTATTTCTGCATACATTTGCTTTGAATGATTTATCTCTTAACTGTTGGTTCAGATGTTAAATATTTCCCCCTTCTTGTTAGATACTGACATACTGCTAACCTGTTGCTGGTTTTATGGTGTGTCCATGAGATATTGATATTTTCACCTGACAATTAGCTAATAGCCAATAATATTGATATTCTTACCTGACTGAAGAGGGTTTAGTAGTTTATAGCTTCCCAGGAATTTTGTCTTGTTCAAAATGACCTCTTTGCTTTTTTGGTTGAGTTACTGACTTTGTTAGTGTCAACCACATATGTGCTTGAAAACCTTTTTCACATGGAAGTAAAATACCTATTGGATCTACTAAATATGAGTTTTATAAAATGTCTAATTTGAGGATAGAAAATTTGTAAGGGGCAGTTTCTAACCTTGAAAATCTTTGACTGTTGAATTTGATGACTGCAATTTTAAATTTATTTTATTACGTGTGTCCTTCTTCATTGTATTTTTCTGTATATTGATCTTTTCCCCTCTATGTTCTTTGTTTAAAGTCAATGCATAGGGTGATTAAATTGAGTTTTTTTTTTTTTTTTTTTTTTTTTTTTTTTTTTTTATTTTTTTTTTTTTTTTTTTTTTTTTTTTTTTTTTTTTTTTTTTATACTGTTTAATGTTTATCAATATCTTTTGTGCATAGTGCATCTATTTTGATGCATGTGATCTCCTGCAGTGCATTTGCGCTTCATGCACAAACTATGCTCTTACTTTTAATTGGTAAAATTTCCATGTTCTGGTAGTCTCTTGCCACAGTATGTGTTTGGATTGAATTCTTCCCTCTGAGTTTTTCATTGTAGAAATTAAATATTCTATGTCCCAATGAAATTGAACCTCTCTATTAATGGGAAAAGAAATCAGAGTAATGGTCTTGTTATTATAATTTAGTGCAGTCATTTTCTGATTATCTTGATATTACGCTAGTTGGTTATCTTCTATGTTTTCAATCCTTTAGGACTGGTATAATCAGATTGGGGTTGCATGAATTTTTCATTTATTGAAGCATGTTATTCTCTGATTTGGAGGAGATAACTCTACACTGATGCCCCATATTGCTTGACTTCTATTTCAAAGATTCAATTTTTACATTACTGTGATCATTGTCTCTTTTTCTTCCTTTTCTAGGTAAATATGTGAAGCTTGATTAGCTGCTGTGTTATTGGTTTCTTAATGAGTGTTTTTAAACACATGACATGATGATTGAATTGTGTCAAAGCATTAAGTTTTACCTGTGTCCCTATTTGCACTTGATCTAGTTGACTTTTACTTGCTTCTATCATGCAGAATGATATTTTTCATTACACCTTTCTTACACAGCTTTGGAGATTGAGTTTACAAAGTCACACATTGTTGCTGCAATCCCTGGAACCTTTTTCTGTGCGTGGTATGCATTGCAGAAGCATTGGCTAGCAAATAATATATTGGGTCTTGCTTTCTGTATACAGGTTTGGTTTTTAACTTTCTATCAAGTTCAATTCAAAGTAATTTACAAGAGGGGGCAAGGGATCTTATTTATTAGTTGTCTTGTCAGGAAAGCCATGCTAAGAGTAGTAATTTTCTCTGGTATGACCCATTCTTTTACAATATGTGCATTGAAGACTTCTACCACCTCGCTCTCCTTTAATGCTATGAGTTCCTCTTCCTTGAGTAGATACCATGGCAAAAGACTCAACAGATTCTTGAATATTTCTACTCTTAAGAGTTGGAACATGAAGGAGTCGTGTTGTTAAGCTTGCTATATAAGGAACTTCTTGACCATTTAAAATTTGATCCCTAACATGATAAAAATTTGGATTCATAACAGAGAGGATGGTAATCATATAAAACTTATCCAACTTTTTGATCTCATTTATGGAATCAACCTCCAAGAGCATCTTCAATTCCTCAACTGCTGATTGAACTTTAGCAATAAAAGACATCCTGTCATTATCAATTTGCTTGAGAGAGGCCAATCAATTCTTAGAATCATAAAGGCGTTGGATATAGTTTGCAGAAATATTTTGACCTTTTTCCATAAAGAGTTGCAAGTCTTAATGATCTAAGAGTGCTCAAAATATTGGGGTCCATTGATTGCCACGGGAAAGCACAAAGTTGAAAATCAATTTTCTTCCATTGTTGAGCCATCTGATGGTACTTAACTCTTGTCTTCTTCTAAGTGATTATGGAAACCTTGGCAAGGAACCAAAGTTTTACTGAAGCAAATCGAGACACAGTTTTTTCCATTTAGTTTCTCAGAAGTTATAGTTGGTAGTTCCTGAAGACATGTTGAAGTAGGGTAGAGGCAAGGGCAGATGCAAACAATCTCATGAAGGGAAAAATAGGGCTGTAGGATAGAGAAATCGTGAGGAAATCTTGACCCTCAAACCAATCAACATTGAAATAGAGAAACAAGGACAAAAATAGCGGTGGTCTGGATGGATTCCGACCATGGGAAGGCAGTGCATGAGGCACACGTGCCTGGTTCTTGCCAAGAGAAAGACAACATGTTGGGTAGAGTTTGGTCATGCGACCATCGAGGTTGGGTCATGCTCCTCAAGGTGCACCAAACCCTAACTTTAGCAGATGAAATGATGACGATTGATGGCAATGGATAGCGACAGACAGTGACTAGACAACATTTTCTTTACCGAATAAAATAGAGATAGGTAGAGCAGGATTGACCTCTCTGATACCAGCTTGAGGTATAAATTAAAGGAAAAGAAATATATTAGAGTGCTTAATTCCCTTCTCTTAGGTTATCACATTAGATACTATGAATAAGAGAGGAAAGAGTAAAGAGTAAGAAAAGTCATATCAAGAGTCCTAGGTACATAGATAGGTACAACATAAAACAACTTTTCAAGAAAGCGTATTTAAGTCCTATTCTAACATAAATAAAGTGCATATTCCTAAGAGAATGGACTTGAGGAAGAATATGAGATTATCAGTCAATGAATGTTTTATTATTTAAATTCAAATTAGACCAGCTGAATGACTCTAATATTCACAGGGAATTGAAATGCTCTCTCTTGGGTCTTTCAAGACTGGTGCTATTCTCTTGGTAAGTAGTTTTTCATAATAATGGTTATGGTGTTTAAAGCCTTTTTGTTTTATTTTAGGTACAATTCTTTCAACATCTTGTTCTATAACTCAGTCCAACCTCTGGTGGAAATTATACCAGACTGTTCTGTATTGTTCCTGTTCATTTTAGATAACTTGGTTTTAATAATTTACTTTTTTTTTTTCTTGTATAAAACTGCCATGCATTTGTTGACTTGCTTCTCTCCCCGTGTCTTCCTGATTTGTTTTGGTGGTTCAAGTATCAGTACTCTAATTTTGAAGGATATATGCTTTACTATGAAAATATACTTTGGTCTTTTGGCTGCAACAAGATTAAGTATTATCTTTTCATTGATTTTTTCATCTACGTGGTCTTTGCTTTGAATCTTTTCCATTCTTGTGTTATGCAGGGTGGACTCTTTGTTTATGACATTTTCTGGGTTTTCTTCACTCCAGTAATGGTCAGCGTAGCAAAATCATTTGACGCTCCAATAAAGGTTAAAATTTTAGTGGAATAATTTATATTCCTTGTCTTCTGATGCAGTTTAATACTCCCTTGATTCTGAAACTATTGACTTTTATAGCTTTTCCTTTCAAAATTATTGTCATTTTGAAATTCAAGCATGATCTTTTTTTTTTTTTTTTTTTTTTTTTCTGGCCATATCCACTTTTAATAATGAATCTCACATATCTCAAATAATTACATTATTTGTCTCTAATCAGTTATCACTATCATTTTTCTATTCTATTCATCTCCTATTTTCTTATCTTTAAAGTCTTTCTTTTTAGCCATGCTGCATGTATATGAAAATTCGAACCTTTTTAAACAAATTGGTGGTAATCTAATATTAAAAAAATTTATAGTGGCTGGAAAGTTTGTTATTCTTAAAAAGAATTCATTGTGCGGCCTTTTTAAAAACTTTAGTGGAAACGTGAATAACTAGGTAAATAAAGAGTTGGGAAAAAAGTGTTGTATTGGAAATTGTTTTAAAAAAATCTGAAAATGGAGTACTTAGAAAAAATAAAGAATGAAATAGGAGGGGATTAAGCAGGGTTGTTTTTGTTAAGGTATAATGAAATTTACATCAATTTAGTGATTCTTAATGTATGTTCAATTGTGCGTCAACCTTAACTCTTTGTTTGAAAGGAAAAAAAGCGAATGAAGAGAGAATAATTTGAAATCGGAATTGAAAGGAAAATGGAAGAGCAGAATTTTTTTTGATAAAATTTTCTCTTCAACCAGACAAAAAATGTATTGTAATCTGTGTTTTATCTCATGTATTTTTTTTTTTTCTATCTAAACAGGATCATTAAAGACAGTAGTTTTGTAATGGAGAAAGTGATGTACCCTGCACAGTTTCTTCCCAATATTAATTTTTTCATTTCTTTGGCAGCTTTTGTTCCCCACTGCAGATTCCACAAGGCCATTTTCAATGCTTGGACTTGGTGACATTGTTATCCCTGGTAGGTTGAATCTTTTATATTGATGTATCGTCGTGTAATGTTGACAGCCCTCTTTGTAACTTGTAATAGTAATGTTTATAATTTACTTCTTAGTAGTATACATGTTATTAGATCTTAGGTTCTGCTAGGATAAGGTAGGAATATTTTGAGATAATGGGGTGCCAAGAAAGAGCTGTCCTCCATTATTTAGTCTAGATAGAGGATGTAAACTGATACCACTTTTAAGTTTCAAAAGAACACTTTTTAAAAAGTTGTCAAAATATAGGTTGAGCAATTAGCCTCGTCATCTATTTATTGAGGGTAGAAAAAAGTTAGTTTGAGGGAGAATGAGGCATGGTTTATCCTCACATTCCCATTCCCAACATCAGTTTGTAATCTTCCAAGCTTTGTCTCGCTAGGTGGTTCAGTTAATTTTTGAATTTGTTTCCTTCTCACCACTGACCCGAACAATGGATATAAAATTCTTGTGGTAATATCAACCCCTGCCCCCAAATATATGGAACTACGAAGCTTTTCATCCCCTTTTGGCTACCTGTTTTCATGATTATTCTTATAGTCAACTTTGTTCATCCCCTTTTGGCCTACGTGCATAATGTTTAGTATATATTTTTTTTACTTTTGAATATTATTAAGACTGGTAATGTTTTAGTGTTAGGAAAGAAGGTGAAGATAGAAAAGTAGTGATGGAAATTGAATATATCAGGGAGATACTTTTTTAATGTAATTGCTAAATAATGATGCTTTTATATATTGTTTCGTTATTATGAAACTACGTTTTTGATGTTTGCTGCTGTCCACCCCCGCAATATCTTTGACAAGACTAGGGTTTTGTGCGCCTCAGGGAGCACAACCAATTCAACAAGTCGTGTGGCCAAAATCATAGCCACGCCTCCTCATCTACTGTCAAGGTCAAGCCCTCTACGTGGATGGTGAATCCATGCACCACTGTCCACTTGCCAGAACATTGTCGTGCCTTCCTAGAAAGGTTTGCGGACCTGTTCTCTTCCCATATCTGACCTCACTTCCCTCAGTCTACTACTCAAGAGTGTGTCTAGTTTTTCCTTTGAAAAAGGAAAGGATGAGGTGCTTTCTTTCTTGTCATGGCTTCCGCATGTCATTTGTTTGCTATTTATAGGATTTCCACTATTACAATTGAGAAAATATATCGAAACAATTATCTATCGTGGACTGGTTATGTGGAACTTTGGTTCTTGACCCTAAATTTGAAACTACACAAGAAAAAGGAAATGGAAGTTAGAGACAGAGCCCACAAACATAGATAGCCTTTTGCGAGGAGAGGGAGAGAGAGAGAGATAACCACAAAAACTTCTACGAGTAGAGGGAGTCTTGGTGTTTCACAACTAGTAGACAACAAGAAGGAACCCTAATCTGTAAGTAGTAAAGGAGGAGAAGAACCCTAATCGTGGTGAATTTTTGTTTATTTTTGCACATGAAAACACAATGAATGGTGCTGTTTTTTGTTTAAAAGATTACCCCTTCGAACTTGCCAACTCGATTGCAAGCTTGTGAGTTTGGCTGAGCTTATCAATTTTGCAATGAGCCCACTAATTATGCTTCAAAACTAAGTTTGCTTACGATTTAACTCAGGCAACAAGTTTGGGAACATAAACTCGTAAATGTTTACGAGTTGACACTTGATTTTGATAACCATGATGATGTCTATTAGAGGAAGGAGTGATTGTGGAGTTAAACAAGGTAGAAATGGTCATCCTCAGTCTTTGCTATTGAAATGCACAAATCAATGCGCTTCAAGCCTTTGAGTTGAGTAGGTATCTTTGTACTCATCTGTCCATAGGGTTCTTGGCACAAGCTCATTGTCATCATCTATTAGACTATACTTACCATTCTCTACTACCTTTGTCATGTCGATAATACACAATTCAAAGAATGCAATTGATCATCTGTCGTTTCTGGTAGTTAAATTTTACACATTTTACTCTTGTTTTGCAAAGAATTAACCCCTAGAAGTTAGTTGTCATACCAACTGAAATAAGAAGTTAGGTCTAGAAGGGGGAAGGGGTTGAATAGAGCTTATAAAACATTTTAGAAAACTTTTCATAATAAGTCGCTAATGAAACATTTAACGGGGGGTTGTCTAATGCTTAATAGTGCTCAAATAATTTTATAAGACATCACATATAATCTAAAGTTGGTATATGAACAATGGACACATTGTAACACTTTCAGTTTTTATACTGGTGCACCTCAAGTTGAGTTACGTCCAACTTTTGTTTACAAATTATAAACGATTCTACTAATCAAACTTGATTACAAGTATTATAGACTATCACCTTTTGCTCACACAAGTGTACAAAATCATTCCTTGCTATCCCTTTATCTCCTCCTAAGATAAAATACAAGTATTTTTTAACATTAAGCCACTTTTGGCTTTCCTGAGTACATAATTCTACTCTGACCTTACACCAAAAGTTGTTTGAATATGATTAGAAAGAAACTCTTACTAGAGGATAAAATATTTAAACGCTCCTTGTATGAAAGAGTAACATCACATAATGTAGATTTTACAAATGAAGTTCCTATAGTGTTGCCTAATATATGATGTTATGATGTAGCATGTAGAAGTTTTACGAGAATTATTGTATGGACAATAAATTCATGTAGAATAACATAGAGTCCTTAATTGCTTCTGTTGGAAATCTCACATCGATTAGAGATAAGGCTTTTCAATAGTTTATAAGTGGGTGTAAACCCCACCTTACAAGCCGGTTTTGTAAGGTTGAGTTAGGGTTAAAGTCCACTTTCTTAAAATGGTATTAGAGTCTATCCTAGCAAGATTGTTGGGTCTATCGAGCCATCCTCTATCGGGTCACCCTTAAATATATAGTCTCATGCACGAGTTAGAGAGTCTCGGCGTGAGGGAGGTGTGTTGGAGATCCCACATCGACTAGAGATAAGACTTTTCAATAGTTTATAAGTAGGTGCAAATCTCATCTTATAAGCTAGTTTTGTAAGGTTAAGTTAAGCTTAAAGTTCACTTCTTAAAAGTTTCCGCTTGGGAAAACTTATATTTATATTTGTCTTGAATTCTACCTTTGGAGCTTGCTTGTTGATCTATATCCTTATGCCAATGCTTTATCAGGGTATGGTGGTCTTTTGATTGACACCTTTTTTTGTTGCTCTCAATATGCTACGCCCATGACAACTTTATGAGTTTGTATGTTCACTTTGATAATGTCAGTACTATAAAGGGATTTTTAGAACATAAAGCTTTACAAATCATTAAGGATTCCACTAGTCAAACATGATTACAAGAACTGTACACTTTTACTTATAGCCCACACGAGTGCATGAAATCATTCTTAGCTATCCCTTTATTTCTTTCCAATGTAAGGCACAATTATTCTTTATGACTAAACCACTTTCGGCTTTCTCGAGTACACAATGCAACTCATGTGCTTACAACAAAGGTTATTTGAATATGATTATGTGGAAACTCTCACTAGAGAGGAAAAAGTCTATAAACAATCCTTGTATGAGAGAATAGTTTCGCACAATATAAGTTTTACAAATAAAGTTGACTCTCTTATGTCATTTAGTAGACGATCTTATAATCTAACATGTAGAACCTTTACAAAAGTTGTTCTATGTATGACAATAATTTCATGCAAAATAACTTAGAATCCTAAGTCATTTTTGTGTGAGAAAACTTTTATTTATAATCGTCTTGAATTCGATCGCTGAAGCTTGCATGCTGATCTCTATCCTTGTGTCAGCGCTCCATGATAGTACAATTGCCTTTTTGTTGACAACTTTATCCTTTTCAAATCCTTTTATGGTACTGACATTACCAAAGAAAGAATATAAACTCAAAGTTGATTTACCGTGAATCATATTGGAGTGCATGAGTCAATGTTGATAACAAGTAAAACATCAAACAATTCGAAATTGCATCTTGTGATATCTATGTGTACACTACATCTACTTATGTTGACTCTTCTATAGTTCGTCTTATCTTTGTGTAGTGTCTAGTCTTTATTTTGGTTGCAAGTGTCTAATCTTCATTTAAGCTTGAAGAGTGTAGTTACTTGCGCTATTGAATAAACTATGTGTAGTGTCATCTAAACTATATCCAGCATTTTGCACTTTGTTTAACGTCATATAAGCTTCATGTTATATTCTCATTTTTCACACTTTTGTATATAGACTTTGATCTTTCATGTGTATGCCTTACTTTTCTTGATACACTAAGTAGCTATAATTCGATTAACCAAAACTTGTTTTTTGATTGATAAAATATTGGACTTCACATTATCAGATTGTTTATGCCCTGACAATTTCCATATAACAATTTAGTTGTTATTTCTGTTTATTACTAAATATTTTTCCCCTTCAGGTATATTCGTAGCATTGGCCTTGCGCTTTGATGTTTCTAGAGGAAAACAACCCCAATATTTCAAGAGTTCGTTTTCAGGATACATTGTTGGCTTGGTCCTTACAATCATTGTAATGAACTGGTTCCAAGCTGCTCAGGTGATTGGATGTGTAGTTTCCTTTTATTCATTTCTTTCTCTTGATTTGTTTTTGATGGAAGAGAATTTTACTGTATCAACAAATTCACTTCTAATATTTGGGCCGGTTGAGCATGTGAACATGTCATGAATGGAATTTTAAGGATTTATCTTCTCTGTTAAGGATTAACCTCTTTTCCTTTTCCTTTTATCTCTGTTTCAGCCTGCTCTTTTATATATTGTACCTTCGGTGATTGGATTTTTGGCTACTCATTGCATATGCAATGGTGATGTCAAGCAGGTTTGTTTCAATGTTAATCCATCCCTTTTTAATGCATCTCATTTGAGTACACAATTTTTTCACTGAAATATAATTTTTCTTTCTCAAAATATAACCATTTATGATTTATCATTGTTTAAACATATGCTACCCTTTCTTTTCCCCATCATTAAATAATAAAGTGTCACTTTATTGTAGCAAGGTTACACCTGGCAATTAAAGGTACTAATTGTCTAAAGAAGATGTACTAATTTAATTGGTTCTATTTGAGATAAAATTAAATATTAGGCATATTGTTTAAATCCTTTAAAAGTAGTGTATTATTAAATTTACCTTTTACACTATCAATACTAAAGAAAATGCCACAATATTTTGGTCACCAAGGTTTGTCATTTATACCAAAAGCTTCTCAACTGTTTTGCAAACGTATGGTATTCATATTGAGTGTCTATTAAAACTAGTATATATTTACCAAACAAGTGCTTGACTGTTTTTTTTACCGCAAGTTACTTAAATATACGAAGCAGATAATCTAATTTATAGATGCTAATATTGTTATGAAACCATTTTCTTAAACTAGCTGAAGGATTCCATATGGTTTTTAAATGATAGTGCATAAGGAAATAAAATATATAGGTATGTTTGCTATCTAATAGTTTGTAAAGGTAACTTTAATGTTATATTAAGTTCTTTGCTATCTAATAGTGGAGAAGAGGTTGTGTCATTTGCATGCTAGGAACCGGTCAAGATGTTACTTAGCTAATATATAACGATTCTTTACTCTGTTTGAACCAGTTATTGGAGTTTGATGAGTCGAAGACTGCGAAATCATCTCAAGAGGAGAGTGACGCCAATTCTAGCAAAAAGGTTGAATAAGTCGAAGCCAGTTCAATTCCAATACTTTTTGAGTCATAGAAGAAACACTTGCTTTTCTAGGAACCCCATTAGCTGTAATGCTAAGTTATTCATTCAGCTGCAACCTCTGTAAAGATTTTGATTACGAAAACTAACTAGTCTTATTTTCAGTGTAGGATTTTGCATGAACTTCTGAAGTTTGTTTTTGTAGCAAAAGACTATTTTTGCCATTTAAAAAGATGTTTTCACTCCTGTAAAACTTGTTATACGAGACTAATAATTCATAATCATATTGAGTACGAGTTTCGTTTGAAAGAAGAGAAAAAAAGATGGAAGTCAGATTTTGTAATCATCGTATCGTCTTAATTTAACATTCTTGGAATGATAGTTTGTTGGTTAGGTTTGTCATGCATTATGGTTGGTTATAATTAATTATGTTAAAAGTATTAATCTTGTTGTGAAAGTAAATTTGATCGATTGCAATACTAAAATGAAATTTCAATTAATTACTAAATATCTTCTTTAAATTGCACTGAGTTATTAAAATTTTCTAAATTATAAATTATTTTATAATAATTGACTCTTAATTTCTTATTATTTACAATTTCATTGTAAGATTGACGCCTAACTTAATTTAATTAGGTCTAACTAGCTTGATTTGGACTATACATATAACTCGATCTGACTTTGCATCACTTGAGTTTAACTTTTTTTGTCTTTGACCTAACTTGTGTGACTCGACATGACTTGGTTTTGGGTCAAGTTAGCCTGATCTTGGTTCGACTTGATTGAGCTTCACTTGATTATGACTTAACCTAAGCTTAACCTGGTTTGACTAACATTGACTTGGGTTAGGCCCGACTTACCCCTAATATGAGCTTAAATTTAGACTTGATCAAACTAAGTCTTACTCTAACTTAGGCTAAACCTAGTCTAATTAAACCTAAACTGAGTTTGACCCAACCTATCCTAATCTAGGCTCGACCTGACCTATCCTACCATGACCTAGCTCAACCTACCTAGACATAGACTCAACCTGACATGATCTTGCATAACTTGAACCCAACTTGACATGACCTTTCTTGATTAGGGTTTGAAACGACTCGTCTTAATTTAAGCTCGGGTCAACTTAGCTAACTTGGTCCAGCTCGACTAAGCCTAACCTGGACCTTATTTGACTTGACCTGACTAGGGTCTAGTCTACTCGACTTGACCTAGGTCTGACCCTACTCGGTTTAACCTAAGTTTGACATGACTTGACCTAATCTAAGCCCAACTTGAATTTGAACGATGTGGGCCTAACCTGATTCAACTTGACTTGGGCTTGACTAGGGATGACAATAGGACGGGGTGGGTGTGGGTTTGACTATCTCATCCCCTTCCCTAGTAAAAGTTTTATTAGAGCGATTTTAAAACTCACTCCATATGAGTTTTTTAAAAGGGAGAAAACCCAATATTGCACACTTGAAAGTTTTTGGATGCAAATATTTTATTTTAAACAATGAAAAGGAGAATCTTGACAAATTTGATTCAAAGGTTGATGAAGAGACATTCCTTGGATAATGCTTGAGTAATTAATCTTGCAAAGAATCTAGTACTACATTCAAGAACTAAGCATATAAAACTAAGACATGATTTCATTAGATATCACATATCATGAAGTGATTTTATAATTTTGTTAACACAAAATTATAAAAGTTGATATATTCACCAAACCATTACATAGAGATCAATTTTATGATATTCAAAGAAATCTAGGAATTCTTGATGAATATGTAGTAAATTAGTTTGATCTGTTTTGCATCTCCATTTTAATATGTTAAGCTATAAAATAATCAATTATTGAACTATGATAATTGATTAAAGTGAAAATAATAGATTAAAAACATTAATTTTTGGACTAAAACGATATTTCTGATAAAAATGATTAGCTGTTAAAGGGTCTAATAGATTATTTTAGAAAAGTTATGATATTGAAAATGATCTCTAGGACAATCAATTACACAATAGTTTAATTGATTATTCCACAGAAGTTGTGATACAAAAAATGATTTTTGCTTCAGGATAATATTATTAAGAGGTTTAATTGATAATTCCTGAGAGTCATGCTTGTGATTTTTTTTTTAACCTCAATTTAGTTGGTTATCAAATTTTAGAATTGATTATGACAACACATATGAATGTTTGATTCAAATTACTTTGATATTTTTGTAATGCATGTTAAATTAATTTAAATGAGTTATCTTTTTGATAATGCCCCAAATTTGAAAAATGTTTTATTTTTTATGCATTTTTTTAATCGGTATTTTCGATGCTTAATTATTTTTTTATCTTCTAGTACTTGGTATCTTTTCTTGTTTCATTTTCCCTTGTATATTAGGTAAGTAGAGCATGGACCGTGAGGGAGTACATAGTAAGGGAACACCTTTGTTATGTCTTTGAAGAAGGTTTGTGCGAGAAAAGATTTTCTATGAGAACCATGTTTCCTTATTCACCTCCAACATCATGAAAAAAACCTAATGCACCAAAAGATCAAGAGTTGGTCATCATAAAAAATGGGGAGATTGTTGGTCATGAAGACCTTCAAGCTTCAAGTGATGATGTTTTGATAATAAAGATTCATGAAGAAAGAAAATGATGATGCTGTAGATGTATTTAGTATTTCTATGTATTTGTTTCTAAGTGTCTCACACAAAGGTGTTCACAAGATTTACATAACCAACTTAAAATGATTTTTAAAATGTTTTAAAATTGTAATTATCGATTTTATGGTTGATTAATCGATTAAATTGGTTCTGACGAGGTTTAGAATTGGTTAATTGATTATCTTATTTAATAACAAATTAAAATAGAAAGCCATATTAAGTGTTTTTAAGATAATAATCAATTATTGGTTAAAAAATATGATGGTCAAAGTTCAAGAGGGGAGGTGAATTGAATTGTTATCTCTTTTTGAAAAGCTAGGAAAGTATGAATGAGTATTTTTATTAAACTATGATAACAATGTAGAGAATACCAAAAACAACAGGTTACAATACTCAAACATGAAGTTAAGATGAGTGCAATATGCTAAACCATTAAAAAAAACTTGATAATGAACAAAAACAACTCGTTAAAAAGATTTCTGGCAGTTTTGGAAAACGCAAATATCAGGTTGGAATCCAATCATCTTGTTAAAAATACTTTTTCTGCTCTGAAAACGTTTTAGGCTGAGTTCAAGAAGGGGGGTGAATTGAACTTCGAAAAATTTTAATCAATTTAGGCCTTTGAAAATAATTTTTGAAATCTGAAAGACTTTAATGAATCTTGGTATTAAAGATATAGAGTATTGTAAAGAAATAAATTGATTCAAGGCACGAATGAATCAATTTGTTATACTGACAGATATAAGCACACAACAAATTCTCAATCACATTGAATTGTAAATTCACAGCAGCACATTAATCAGGTCAGGTTCACACTGTTTTAATTTCAATATACACTCAACACAGAAACACACAAAAATCAAACTTGAATGAGAGCAGATAAGAACAATATTACAAAATACTAATTTAACACTTCTAATAAAGCACTTCACTGTTTTCAATCAATATTAGTAAATCTTATAAAGTTTCCTACCACCACAGCCACAGTCAATTTTCAATGGCAGCACAAGATCAAATACACAAAAGTATCAAGAATCATACTGCAGAAATGAACTCTTAAGTATGGAACAACTCAGATTCTTAACTTTGCAGAACAACTTTCAAATCAGATTTGTTCAGAATTAAAACTGATGTGATATTGCAGATTATTCAATTTTTCAGCAATGCAATCAATTTCCAGTTAATGCTGTATGTAATTCAATGTTTGAAAAGAAACAATCTGCTAATCAAGATTTCATAAACTGCTACAGTTGAATAATCAGAATCAATCACACAATTCAAGTTACACTTCAATATACAGCTGAGGACATACAC
>Ga0209489_106513_pt1 | contig 18680 bp, 20 predicted proteins | sample SiratrowhiteBW_FD_187527 | JGI IMG/M metagenome (GOLD analysis project Ga0209489, IMG submission 187527) | Root nodule microbial communities of legume samples collected from California, USA - Siratro white BW (SPAdes) (version 2) | ecosystem: Host-associated > Plants > Roots > Nodule | place...
GAGCCTGCCGTGGGCCATCAATGCAGAACGGCGCTCACGCGACGCGAAGCCTAAACGCAGGAAAAGAAAAAATGTTGATCTCGAAAAACTTCTTGACCCGCGAAGCCTCATATAAGCCGTCGTGCTTTACTTCGTGAATCCAGTCCGGCCCGTCGGGGACGTGCTTGGCGGCGACGGCCAGGCAGAGCTCATACGCCATACGCATGGGCCGAAGATAAGTTTTCCCGCGGCGTTTACGAGCCAGGAACAAGTGGCAATCTAGCGAATTTCTTCCTTGCTCCGGCGTCCCCCAACGCCCCCCGAAACCGGAGCGCAGCCAACGGCCTCAGCTGCCGACCAGCTGAGGCCGCCCTTTTGAGCTACCGTACCAAGCTTTGCCACCTCCCTCGTGGGTCAGCGTTTCCTACTTTTCCCGCTTACATGCCGGCGCTCTAAGCGGCGGGGAGGTGCAAATGCCAAACGGCTGCCATCATCACAATAGGAGCCTTGAATACGGTGCTCCGTCCTTCTGAGCACCCGTAATTTCCTCAGCATCAGAGGCCGCCTCAGTTGGCGGCCTTACTTTGGTGGCTGTAAGCCGGGAGACTTGAGCCATTCGCTCATATGTGCGCCAGTCTCGTACTGGCGGGCTCTCCGCAACAGGTGCTCACGTTCCATGCTGTGAGGAAGAGCCTTGGCCTTCTCCCGCAGCCGTTCGGCTTCCTGGCCTAGGCGTTCTTCTAGAGTTTTGGTCTGCTTGATGCGGCGGCGCACTGTCATGGCGCCCCTGTTCAGTAGGGCGCGAGCGCTGTGATGGGCGTTCTCATCACCGACGCGCGGTGGATAGCCCTTTAACGTATAAGGGAACGGTTGCTGGGGTTCCAACCGAAGCCGTGGCGTACTGGATGCCCCGGTCAAGCCAGGCAGTTAGGACAAGAATTCAACTTAGGACACTAGGGGGGATAGTACCTGACGCCGCGTCAGAATATTGAAACGAGAACAAAGGGGCCCAGCGCGAACTAGGGCAGGCCGCCCGACGGCGGCCCCTCTTCGGGCTCAAACGTCTCGACTTTGGTCGCGCCTTCCCAGAGCTCTACAGGGTGCCCGTCAACAAGTTGCCTGGCTCTTTCCCTTGCGGCTGCCTCGTCGTGCACATCAAGGTCAATCCGCAGCTCTATGTGTCCATCGGCACCGATTATGTAAGCTCGATATTCGCTCACGATCTTGCTCCAAAACCGTCGTTCCGAAGCCGGAACTATCTTAGAGCCGATCCAGATTCGCGTCACCATGGGATATTCACCTCGGGGACTGGGACCGCGATCTCTGAGCTTTCTCCGCCATCGCCAGCCACTCTTCCCCCAGCTTTAGCCAAGCCTCCTTATCGACCGGGCTTGTGGACTTCTCTGCCTCCTCGAGGCAGTCCTTCGCTTGGCGGAAGTATCTCGCGGTGTCATCGCTCATCGCCGAATAATCTGTGAAAGGTGCCATCCAAACGAAAGCCGCAGGCGCCGATCTGGAACGACCTTTGCGGCGGTGCCACGACGTTCCGCACGATCGCCGGGGCCCCGAATGTCGTCATCGTCCTCGGTTTCTGTAGCCTTCAGGCCATGCTTCACCACCATTGGCAGTGCCTCCCCGAGACGTTTCCGATAGGTTTCATAGGCTGCATTGAGAGCGGCGCGAAGGGCGCTGCCGATCCGCTTCTTGCTCGTCTCCTTCAGCTTTGAGGGCAGATCTCCCCTCCCTGTCCGTAGATTATTTCCGTTAGCGCATGCAGCGGCATGCTGGCCAGTGGTGCTGGCGAGACGTCCTCGCGTTTCTGTCCAGCTTTTCGCCCGATAACATAGCGCGAAAGGTGGTTGTCCACGTCCGATCGCACCATGCGCCCGGCGCGCCTGCTATGACGGGCATTGAGTGCTGCAATGTAGGACTCGACGGCCGATTTAACTTTAGCTTCTGCGCGCTCTGCCTCAACCTGCGCTCGCGCGACGCGAATGGCGGCATTGTAGTCCAGCGTCCCGGTTGCAATCGCATCGTCCGCGGTGCCGATCGGCGCCTGGCGGTAACCAGCCCCATTCCGCCAGCGTACCGGCCAGTGGCCCTCTCTAGGCGGTCGCATGCGGAGAAGGTCCTTATCCCGGCACTCATCGTCGTGCTGCTGATTACTTCGTCGGCGTTACGACCACCTTGGTAACAGCAGGATCACGAGCAGCGCCAACGTGAAATCCAAGGCAAGGGCGAACCCCAGATGGTCAGCCACGATCAAGAAAGCTCTGCTGGCCGTCGTGACCGGCCGCCCCCTGCGATTGGCATCTGGGCTTCCGTCTACGGGTTCTAAGTAGGGCGCGTAGGCCAGATATTCGGCGCGGCGTTTTTGTGTAATGATCCCTCGGGTTCCATAGCCGATGGCGAAACCCAATCCCAGCGCTGCGAACAGAATTGCTAATCCGAGCATCTGATCATCCCTTGGGTAGGTCTTCCAGCCTGGCCCGAGCACGGTCGGAATAAGTAGGACGATCGGCCGTGGTTCCTAATGGGGACGCGCGCCTCGTGCGGCGGCTCGTCGAATACCGAGCTATGGCCCCGCGCGCAAGGTCATCGAGATAAGATACCAGCGGCGTCACCGAGCGGTCGCGATCGGGCCGGCTTTCCGTTATTGGACGTGCCGCGTCGCCCGCAAAGAATACTGTGCCGCCTCCTCGCAATCACCAATTCTTATTCGAGCGCACCACAGCCAACGTAATCGGCGCGGTGCCGAGCTCCCGCATCGCAGCGCGCATTTCGGCAGCGCTGCGGAACGCTGTGCTCTTCCCGTCGTAGATCTGCGCCTTTCTCGCGCTGCGGATTTGGCATGTGAAGCATCGCGCCCGAACGGAGCGCGAGGCCGAGGACCGGCTGCACGATTCCGATCAAGTCGGCGCCGGGACCGAAGTGAATGAAGGACATGAACATGATAGGAATGAAGGGCACGTAGCTAACTCAAATCGCATCGATCAACAGGATCCTTCTCGGATCAGCGGATCGTCAGCGGCCGTGCATGCGGCCGCAGCGCGAGCCGCCGCTACCGCCATCCAATCCCGCAGCAGGCCTCCGTCCTCCTTCGAAAAAGACGTGCGCCGTTTGAGGTCGTACAGGGTGTCGTCGGGATGGCATCGCTCGAAATCCTCGCGGATCAGCGACTCGAGGTAGGTCCGGTCCCAAGCGCCGGCTGAATCGAGATGCTGGTGCGGGTCGGTCCTCATGATGCACGCGGTCGAGAGCGGTCCCGATGCGGCACAACGGCAAAAGCGATTGTTGTCACGAATGTATCTGCCCGGGTCGACGAGGACCACCTCGAGACCGCCTCCGAGGGGGGAACCTGCGCAAGTCCAGGCCGTTCGCAATCACAGGGGCCCGCCTTGAAGGAGCCGTCGCGATGATCGAAACCGATACCCTTTTGGAAAAATGCCCGCGCTGTGGCGCCTGGCCCATGGCCGCGAACCTGCAGCGGACGTCATCCGCGCAGCCGGTTATCCGGTTCAGGTGTCCAAGGTGCCACTGTGACGAGGCGGGGCGGCTGCGGCGTCCGTTCGTGCAGCACGACCCGCCGCGGAGTCTGGATGCGGCGTGATGAAGTTCCGGTCCCATTCCGAAAGCCACATCGTCGAACTCGAAGACGGATCGCAATGGCAGGTGTTTCCAAGCGATCTGGATCTCACGCTCGCTTGGAAGCCGGAGACTGATCTGACGGGGACGATGACGTGGCCTCGCACGCGCTGGTCGGCGGCGGCGTTAAGGTCCGCGTCATACCGGCCGGCGAAAGCCGGCCTGTGCGCGAGGTCAAGGACGCGCTGAAGCAAGGTTGATCGCGGGAACCCGGTCCGATGTGATTGCGGTCTCGCACCTCGCTCTTGAGGCCGCCCTCTCCGTAGACTCACGGAATCCAAAACGCGCCGCCGACGGGCTATCTATCCCGCAGCACCGGGGCTGGCGTATTTCATCCGTGCTCATATTTTTGCCGGTGGGCCGCAGGCTATCAGTCTGCGGCGATTTTGCATCCGGACCTTCGAAACGCGGCCACAGGCCGCGCCTGGATCATCAGGCGCTGTGGGCCGCGCCTACCGTATCGGCCATCTTGGCGCCACGTGCGCCCATGGGTTTCTCGCTGCCCGTCGTCGTGTCGCGCGCGGTCTGGTGCTCCATCTCGGCATCGAGCTCGGCTCCGAGCAGGATCACGATCGCGGAGATCCACAGCCAGGTCATGAAGCCGATCGCGGCGCCGAGCGAGCCGTAGGTCTCGTTGAACTTGCCGAAGTTGGCGGCGTACCAGGAGAACAGCGCCGATGCGCCGAGCCACAAGACGGTCGCGATTGCGCTGCCCCACGTGATCCAGCGCCAGCGTGGCGCTTCGCGGCTCGGTCCGAAGCGATAGATGAGCGCGAGCGCCAGCGCGACCGCGACGAACATCGCGGGCCACCGGGCGATGCGAACGAGAAGATCGGCGGCGTTCGACAGTCCGACGAAGTTCAGCGCCACCGGCAGGACCACTACCGCGCCGAGTGCGATCAGGACGAAGGCGATGCCGGCGAGCGTGAAGGAGAGGGAAAGCGCGTTCAGCTTCACGAAGCCTCGCTTCTCTTTCTCGCCGTAGACGATGTTGAGCGTGTCGAACAGCGACTTCATGGCCGCGTTCGCGCTCCAGAGCGAGACCGCCAGGCCGATGGCGAAGGTGAGACCGAGCGTCTGATTGCCCTTCGAGGCCACGCGCGTGAGCTGATCTCTGGCGACGTCGATGGCGCCGCCCGGAATGAATCCGGAGACCTGGTCGAGGTGCTTGGCGATGCTGCCCGGATCCGAGAAGAGCCCATAGATTGCGACGAGGGCCGCCAGCGCCGGGAAGATCGCGAGCAGGCTATAGTAGGTCATGCCGGCGGCGAGCGCGAGGACGCGGTGCTCGGAGATGTTGCCGTAGACCCGCAGCAGGATGTCCTTCCAACCGCGCGCCGGAATCTCGGAGGGCGCGTCGGCGAGCCGCCCGCGGTCATCGCCTTCCGTCGCGACGGCGGCCGGGAAAGCGTCCCGATCGCCATCCTGCTTCTTAGGAAATGCTTCGCTTCTGTCGGGCCGCGCTACGTTCTCGGGCGGGGCGAGGCGATCCAACAGAAACGCGACCGCAAGAAGTCCCAGGGCTGCCGCCAGACTCCATCCGCCGCTACCCGCAGGCGGAGCATCCGACTTGGGGATCTTCGCCATCGAACTCCTCCGCGGAATTCAATCGCACCGCGGAGAATGAGTTCCTCTTCGGTCGCCTTCGCAACGACGGAGGCTGGCTCAGGCGCTCTTGGCGCCGGGCCAAGCGACCACCTGCCCCGACATGACGAGCCGGTCGCGGCCGCTGTCCTTGGCGGCATAGAGCGCATGATCGGCCGCCGCTACCAGGGAGCCGCAGTCCATCGCACCTTCGGAAGGCATGTTGGTCGCGCCGCCGAGGCTCACCGTGACGATCTTGGACGGCAGGTTCAGCGCGTGCAGCATGCCGAGGTCGCGCAGCGCCCGGCGCACGTTCTCGCCGACGAGCTCGCAGCCCTCCGCGTCGGTGTTCGGCAGCAGCAGCGCGAACTCCTCGCCGCCGTAGCGTGCCGCGAGATCGGCCGGCCGGCGGATCTGGGCGGAGAGGATCCGCGCCAGCGCACGCAGGCAGGCGTCGCCGGCCTGATGGCCATATTGGTCGTTGAACTTCTTGAAGTGATCGACATCGACCAGCAGCAACGACACCGGCGTGCCGTCGCGCTTGGCCCGCGCCCATTCCTCCGCGGGCTGCTCGTCGAAATGCCGCCGGTTGGCGATTCCCGTCAGGCCGTCGGACGTGGCGAGCGCGGCCAGCTTGTCCTGCAAATCCTTCTGTTCGGTCATGTCGCGCGAGATCGCCACCACGCCGTCGATCTCATGGGTTTCCGACGACCTGGTGACCCGCAGCGCCGTCTCGACCCAGATCTCCTTCTTGTGACGGTGATTGGCGCGATAGATGATGCGCGCCTCTTCGGCCTCTCCGACCTTCAACGCCGCAACGACCTGCTCGACGCGCGGCCGGTCCTCCGGATTGACGCCGGCGAGGGCCGAGCTCCCGAGCAGCTTTGCCGGATCCCAACCGAGGATGCGGGCACATGACGGGGAGGCGTAGAGGATGCGCTCGTCCAGCCCGACCCGCATCACGACGTCGCTGCACTGTTCGGCGATCAGGCGGAAGTCACCCTCCTTGGCGACAAGAGCCGCCGCCATGCGCTGCCCCTTCGCAAGATAGCGCACCAGGAAGAAGCCGATCAGCGCGATCGCCAGGGTCAGACCGGTGACGATGCCGAAGCGCGTGGCGGCCTGCCGGCGCCATGGGGCGAGGACATCGCTCTGCGCCTTCGTCGCCAGCACGACCAGCGGATACCGGCCGCTTTTCTGGTAGAAGCTCAACCGCTCCTGCCCGTCCAGCGGCGACTTGAAGTAGTAGGCGCCGGCGTCCGGACGCTGGCCCATGGTCCGGAACAGCGGCGAGCCCGACATGTCGCGCCCGACATAGGCGCCGTCGTCGTCGCGGCTTCTGGCCAGCATGATGCCGTCGGCATTGAGCAGCGAGACCGCGCCGTTGGGTCCGATGTCGAAGCGCCGGTAGAACTGTGTGAAATAGGCAACGTCGATGCTCGTCAGCACCACGCCGGCGAAGCTGCCATCGGGGTGATTGAAGCGGCGCGACGCCGTGATGATCCACTGCCCGCCGGACCGGCTCTTCACCGGCCGACCGATCAAGGTCCCGCGATCGGCCGCGGCGCGATGGCGCTGAAAGTAGTCGCGGTCGCTGTTGTTGAGGCTCGCGAAGTCGACATCTTCGGTCGTGGCGAGCCAGCGGCCGGTTTCGTCGTAGACGAAGATGCCGCGGATGCGCTGCCTGTTGTACTTGCGGGCTTGCAGGAAGCTTGGATCTTCGCCACCGCGGCCGGGCTCGTTCCGCCGACCTCCATCCGGTCGACCATTCCGGCGAGGATGGTGTCCGCGAGCTCGAACGTGTCTTCGGCGTGCTGCGACAGCGACTGGGCCAAATTGGCCATGTCGACTTCGGCGTTGCGCAGTTCGACGTGGCGGGATTCCCACTCGCGCCATCCGATAGCGCCAGAATGGCGACGCAGGCCAGCGCCACGAAAGCCGCTGCCCACAACGGGAAGCGCGCCTTCTCGACCTCGCGGCGGGTGCTTGGCATCGGACGATCGCTCCTTTCGTGCAGGGTCCCACGCAGCCCTTAATGGTGGGTTGCCGTCTCGATACCTTGCGACCGCGCCGCCCCATTCTGCTATCGCAGATTCGTCTGGTTGCAGTAGTCGACACTAACCACGATGCCCACACAGCTCTGAGAAAAGATGGCGCTCCTGATCTCCGCTTCGCGACAAGGGGCAGAGCGAGGTCAAGTTGTGGAACTCTCCGTTTCTTCCGTGCTGTGGCGCTCAGGTGACAGGAGTATTGGAAAACAATGATAGGTTGAGGACCTGGGGGCCGCAGTCGATTCGACACTGGGGTCAAAAATGAAACAAGTCCTGCTCGGTACGGTAGCCCTCATCGCGCTGGCCGCTCCTGCCGCTGCCGCTGATCTGGCCGCGCGGCCCTACACCAAGGCGCCGCCGATGGTCCCGCCAATCTACGACTGGAGCGGCCTCTATCTCGGCCTCAATGGCGGCGGCGGCTCAGCCCATAAATGCTTGGATGTGGTCAATGCCGGCGGCGTAGTCGTCGCTCCGCCTCTTGCCATGGGGTGTCACGATGCGACCGGAGGCACGGCCGGCGGTCAGATCGGCTACCGCTGGCAGACGGCGAACTGGGTGTTCGGTGTGGAGGCGCAGGGCAACTGGGCCGATTTCAAGGGCTCGAACATCAATCTCGTCTTCGCCGGCGTCCAGGATGAGACCAAGATTGATGCGTTCGGTCTGTTCACGGGCCAGGTGGGCTACGCCTGGAACAACGTGCTGCTCTACGTGAAGGGGGGCGCTGCGGTCGTTCGCGACAAATACCGAATTGCCGATGTTGCGACTGGACTCACCATCAACGACGCCAACGAAACCCGTTGGGGCGGCGCGGTCGGGGCGGGCCTCGAATTTGGCTTCGCTCCGAACTGGTCCGTCGGCGTTGAATACGACCACCTGTTCATGGGACACCGCGACGTGGACTTCTTCTCAACCGGAATTGTGGGTGCTCCGGCGGGCGCTTTTGCAGGAACCGCCCGTATTGGTCAGGACGTCGATATCGGTTTGGTCCGGGTGAACTATCGTTGGGGTGGCGCGGTCGCCGCGAAATATTGAACTTCGCCAGAACGGTCCTTCCGTAGTCCTCCGGCAACAAATCTTATCCGGTCTTTAATGACGCGGTCTCACCCTAGGTAGAGGCCGGTCCCATGACGGTCTTTGCAATGATGGGCCCGGGTCGATTCGCCTCCAGCCCGGGCCTGTTTCCAGATGAGAGTTGCCATGGACGATAGCTTGCAATCGCTCGAGTCGATCTTGAGTAAGCTGCGTCTCCACGATGGCGACGCTCATATCGAGCCAGTTCGCGAACCGGACATCAGACGGCCTCGCGTTCCTTCTCGGGTGCGGGAGCCGGCCAGACAGCCGGAGCCTCCAAGACGCTGACGCGACATTCAGCGATCGAATTCATCATCTTCGCCGCGCGGTCTAGACGGGATCTGGCGCTGCTGCCCACGCGCCTCGCCGCGTTCGCGTGCCGCTTGCCGCTCGGACGGATCGCGACCGACTTTGGCCTGCAGCTCCGCTAGATCGATGAAGACGTCTGCCTGGCGGCGCAGCTCATCGGCGACCATCGGTGGTTGGGTGGCGATGGTTGAGACTACCGAGACCCTGACTCCGCGGCGCTGCACTGCCGCGACCAGAGGTCGAAAATCACCATCGCCGGAGAACAGGATCATCTCGTCGATCTGTCCGGCAAGTTCCATGGCATCGACCGCGAGCTCGATGTCCATGTTGCCTCTGACCTTGCGGCGTCCGGAGGCGTCGACGAATTCCTTGGTCGCCTTGGTCACGACAGTGTAGCCGTTGTAGTCGAGCCAATCGACCAGCGGTCGGATCGAAGAGAACTCCTGATCATCGATGACGGCCGTATAGTAGAAAGCGCGAAGCAGCGTGCCCCGTCCCTGAAACTCCTTCAGAAGGCGCTTGTAATCGATATCGAAGCCGAGCGTCTTGGTCGTGGAGTAAAGATTGGCGCCATCGATGAAGAGGGCTATTCTGCTGGGTGCGGCAGACATCCTGACCCTCGAATGCGGAAAGTGCGCTCCGCACGCGGCCCCATTGACACATCTATCCGGAGCCGAAGGTCGGGCGGCTTGGTGCCGGTCTGTCGGTCTTTGCAACCGGGCTCCGATTGCGAGAGGCTATCTTCGATCCTTTGCGGTTTCAAAACTTTTTTCGTGAACTTTTGAACCCTGCGTAACGCATCGAGGACCACGGAAGTATATTGCCGACAAGAAGGCCATGCCCGATCACCTGCCGCTCTTCGAAATCCATCTGAGGCAGCGCCGCCGGACATCCAGGTGGTATCTCTGCACGTCCGATGGCCGACTTCTCATGCAGGGATCGGAAACCAGCAAAGCCGCCGCCAGATACCAGGCAAATCGCGCACTATTCCTGATGTTGCTGGCCTCGGCCCACGGATTCACCGCGCACTTCAAGCGCGCCCATAGCCTTGCGCGTCGAAGCCGCTCAGCGGCCAAATAGGACCCTCGGTCAGTGTATCTGAAGGCAAATCCAGTTCGGAAACCCGCAAGCGTCGATCGCTAATCGGCATGAACGACGAGAGGACCAGGCTCGAGTAAGCTGCATGATGTCAGCGCATGGCGGCTGCGATCAACGATCGGGAGGCCTCCGAGCGGCCCAAGGCGCTGGCTGATAAATACGAACGGCGGGCAGCGCTGCGTAGCGCGATTTCACGGTTCGCGCGAGGCACGACTCCGGAATGATCAGGCTCGCTTCATCTCGGGCACCCGATAACAGTCCTGCGCGGAGTGCGGGGAACAGCTGCAGGGTAGTTGGCAGGTTATGGGGCGCAGGTTCACGAGCCGTCGCGATGCTCGAAACCGGTAATCTGCTGGTGATCTGTCCCAAGTGCGGTGCCGGGCCCCCTGGCCGTCGGTTCTCAAGGAGGATTGCATGCGCCATCAGCAAAGCGAGCGGCACCCACGGCGGTTGTTTGCGTCCATCGCAAACAAGGCATCGCAGGCGGCCGGCCGTGCGTCGGCCTTTGTCCTGGCCTGCGCGGTGATCGTGATCTGGGCCATTACCGGGCCTCTGTTCCGATTCTCCGATACGTGGCAGCTCGTCATCAACACAGGCACGACCATCGTGACCTTTCTGATGGTCTTCCTGATACAGAACTCCCAAAACCGGGACAGCGCTGCGATCCAGGTCAAGTTGGATGAGCTCATCCGAACCGGCAGCGTCCAGAATTCCTTCGTCGGCATCGAGCATCTTTCCGCTGACGAATTGGAGGAGCTACGCGCCCGCTGCGAGGAGCGGGCCAAGGCGGTCGCTGCGGAGAGAAGAGACTCAGGCAGGCGCCGCCCTCCCAGATCCCAGGACGATGCTGACCGCTAATGGTACAGCGCAAAGAAGAACGGCCTCGCCGCCAATGGTAGGAATGCGCGAGGCAACGCGACGTTCGAGTTGAAGGTAGCTGCAATCCGCGCTTCCGAATTCCTTCAGATGAGGATTCACCATGAGGTCCATTGCGAGCGCGCTGGTCTTTGCTTGGCGCTGTCCGTCCCCGCCGCATTTGCTCAGACCACGAAGCCGGGCGTGTCCGGCGCTCCGAGCGCGCAGAACTCAGGTGCCGGCATAGCGGGCCAGCCAGGCAACAAGAATGATCCAGCCGCCAAGCTCGAGCTCGAACCAGCAGAATCCGACGGTGCAGCAGCAGGACACTTCCAACATCAAAGGTCTGCCGGGAAGCAAGAGCGGTCCGCCGGCCAAGGAGCCCGATCGTAGGTGATGCCGTAGCTCGGGTTTGATACCATCTCGCCGGCGTTGCCGTCATCTGCGGCAGCCCTGGCGCCAGGCTGCGCTGGACCATGACCTGTCCCTTGACCCGACCGCCCTCGGGTATAGTGAAGGTCCAGCTCCGCCCGTCCTCGTTGCCGGGGCGGTTGCCCGCGTACTGCTTGTCGTCGCGGATGATCATCGACCGCAGCCGGGCACGCTTCCAATCTCTCGGTCCGATCAGCCCCTTCTGCCGCCTTTCCAGGTTTTTTCGGCCATCGAACACCACGCGCCCGTCCAGCACCCGCTTGCGCAGATCCACCGCTTCCAGAGTCGCGCAATGCCGCGCCCACGCGTCGAGCACGCCGCCGGCGAAGCGCGACTTGAGGTCCCGCAGCGGTTTAAGGGTCTGCCGGATGCCTCGGCGGCATTGGTATAAAGTCCGGACTGCGCCGAGTAGACGTGGCGGCAGTCCTCCAGACATGCTTGATCCTCGGCGGAGCAGCAGAATGGCAGCGAGACGGTCTGCATTCCCCTGACCGGCTCACGGAGCGAAAAGAGTCAACACGGGCACATCATGTGACCGGAAAACCTAAGGATTCGATTACCGGACCGGGTGGTCTTTTGGGGATCGTCGGCATCATTCGCCGGCTTCCAAACGAGATTCCGGAGAGCCTATCTTCCTTCCCGACCAGTTCGGCGGCCTGTCGCAGCACCTCGACCGCATTGCCGGCGCACGGGTAGCTGGAGCGGCACGCAGCTCCGCCCATGGACTGTATCTTGACCAATCGGCCTAGAGCACGGTGGAGGTGCAGCTCTGTCACCCAAGGCTAAGCCCATCGCCTGGTTGTGCCGAGCGCCGGCGCATCGTTTCTCGCCACGGTAGCGCCGATTTCTACACCCGATGCTGACCGCCGAAGAGGGGCCGCCGGGCATGTCGCACAGCTCCAAGCCGCGACGATCGCGAATCCCGCACGCACCTACTGAGCGACGACCTAAGCCGTCTTTGGCCGCCGCGCGTTGTGCGGGATCATCTTTCGCAAATATGGATGATGGGTGAGGAAACTTTTGCGGGCGGGTGCGTTCGTTGTCGTACAAGTGCGCGCTACGATGGGGAGGACTGCCATGCGAATCACAATTGTTGCGATGCTTATAGCTATTGGAATTACGTTCGCCTTGCCGGCGCTGGCGCAGCAGCAGACGGCACCGAACCCGAAGGTGCAGGAGGAGGCGGACAAGGGCATCAAGACCCGCCAGTCCGGCGAGTCAGGCTATGTCGGCGAGCAGGAAAAGCCAGGTGCTTCTGCTCATCCCCCTGGAAAGACTGACACGGCTCCGCCGACAACCGGCTCAACCAGTGGCACCTCCACGGGGGCGCCCGGTAGCGGCGAAAAACAGCGGTGAGCTGAGTCTCGCCTGGGCGCGCGACCGCGCGCCTGGCGTGTCGTCCATTGCTCTTGCGCCTCGCTCGAGAAGCCCCACGTGACTGACTTCGAGGCCCGCCAGCGGGGCTGGAGACGGACAATGCGAAGTCCGAAACAAACGCGACGCTCGCTTTTTTTCACCACGCTCGGAGCGTTTCTGACGGCGAGGAGGTTCGCTGCAGCGCAGGAAGACCAGCCCGGCAGCAGCGATCGGCCCAGGAGAGGCGATCTGCTGGTGGTCTCAGAAGGTGACCGCGCCGGCGCCCTCATCGTGCCCGACGACGTGAAGCTCGGCGAAGCGCCGCTGCACGCCTGGCCAAAGGACCCAAAGACTTCGGTCGTCCGCAACGGCTCTCGGCTGAACGAGATCCTTCTCATAAGGCTGGATGCAGACGAGATGGATGAGGAGACCCGCTCGCGCTCCGCTGACGGCATTGCAGCCTATTCGGCGATCTGTACTCATGCCGGATGTTCTGTCACCGGCTGGCTGAAGTCCGAGGTAGGCGACAAAGACGTTCTCAAGTGTTTTTGTCACAATTCCGAGTTCAATCCGCGAGAAAGCGCTCAAGTCGTGTTCGGGCCCGCGCCCCGGCGTTTGGCAGCGCTGCCGCTTGCAATAGCCGACGGCTCGCTCACCATAGCTGCAGCATTCGTGGGAAAGGTAGGTGCTCAACAAGCAGGGTGACGAGGCGCGGTCGCATCGGATTCCCGTGCCTCAGATGGTCGCATTGAAAGAGCTTAGGGAGATGACGTCCATGACCAAAAGGCAATGGCTATTGTCGGGTTGTGTTGCGTGCACGACCTTTGTTGCAACCGCCGCATTCAGCGGTCCGATTGAAACTTACAGCCCGGTGACACAAGCCCGGCTAGAAAATCCTGAACCTAGCAACTGGATGCTGTACCGACGCACCTACGACGGGCAAGGCTACAGTCCGCTCGACCAGATCAACACCTCCAACGTCAAGACTCTTGCCCCGGTGTGGACCTTCTCCACCGGCGTGATCGAGGGCCATGAGGCGCCGCCGATCGTTAACAACGGGGTGATGTTCATCACCACCCCGATGGGGCAGGTGATCGCGCTGAACGCAAAGACCGGCGAAGAGTATTGGCGCTACAAGCGCCAGCTACCGGATGATTTGTTCCAGCTGCATCCGACCAATCGCGGCGTCGGTCTGTGGCAGGACAAGATCTATCTGGCCACAACCGATGATCACGTGATTGCCCTGGACGCCAAGACCGGCAAGGTGGTCTGGGACACCAAAGTCCAGGACTACAAGAAGGGTCAGTATCTCACCCTGATGCCTCTCGTCATCGACGGTAAGGTCATCGTCGGCGGCTCTGGCGGTGAGCTCGGCGTCCGTGGGTATGTCGTGGCCTTTGACGCGGATAGCGGCAAGGAGCTGTGGCGCACCTTCACCATTCCAGCGCCGGGTGAACCCGGCAGCGAAACGTGGACGGGCGACGACTGGAAGACCGGCGGCGGATCGGCTTGGATGACTGGCAATTACGACAAGGACACCAAGACCATCTACTGGGGCATTGGTAATGCCGCGCCGTGGCCGGGGGACGCACACCCGGGTGACAATCTCTATACGAGCTCCGTGCTCGGCCTCGATCCCGATACCGGCAAGATCAAGACACATTTCCAGTACCATCAGAACGACTCCTGGGACTGGGATGAAGTAGAGGCACCGATACTGGTCGACCTGCAAAGAGATGGCCGCACGGTCAAGAGCCTGATCCATCCGGGGCGCAACGCGATCTTCTGGATCTTGGAACGTAAGCCGGACAAGATCAGCTACGTAGCCGGCTGGCCCTATGTTCATACCGACGTCTGGAAAGGCATTGAACCTGAGACCGGTAAGCCGATCGTCGACCCCGCGCACAAACCGGTGCTCGGCAAGCGGGTTGAGTTCTGCCCGTCACTGTGGGGCGGCAAGGACTGGCCGTCGGCGGCCTACAGCCAAAGGACTAAATATGTCTACGTGCCGGCCAATGAGAACACCTGCGGCGGCTTCACCGGCGAAAAGGTTGCGCTGAAGCCGGGCGAATTATGGCTCGGCACCAAGCCTGAGGATATCGGTCTGACGATCCGTCCTGGCGCCAAACACATCGGTGAATTGCAGGCTTGGGATCCTGCAACGGGCAAGAAAGTCTGGTCGCACACGTTCCCGAAGTCGCAACTGTTCGGGTCTGTACTCGCGACCGCCGGCGATCTCGTCTTCGTCGGTGGGACCAACGATCGCAACTTCCGAGCTTTCGATGCGAAGAGCGGCGAACTCTTGTGGGAGTTGAAGACCAACTCAGGCATCATGGGAATGCCAGTGTCCTATGAGGTGGATGGCACGCAGTATATCGCAATCCAGTCCGGCTGGGGCGTCGACGCGCAACGCATCCAGGATGCGCTCGTGACGCAGAACGTCGGGGTGGAAAACAACGTGCCGCAGGGCGGCGTGGTCTGGGTGTTCGCCGTGCAGAAATAGTCGCGTAAAGCCGCGAGACGAGAAGCGGCGGACTAAAAAGGTCCGCCGCTTCCATGCCTATTTGCCCTTGGTCTCAACCTTGGCTTTCTCGTCCTCGTTCATCTTCTTCACCATCGGATCGCGGCTGGCCTCGCCGGTGGTCTGGGTTGTAGTGGCGGGCGGAGCGTTGCTGGGCACGGAGCTTTGACCGGCCGGATTCGCTTCCGGCCGGGTGGCCGTGGCCGGCGGCGGATTTGTCTGCGCGCTCGCCGCCTGTGCATTCAGAAGAAGGGCACCCGACAATAGCGATGCCGTAAGTGCCGCTGCGGTGGCTTTCATTGATCCGTCTCCTGTTCAGTTTACTGTTCAGAATGATGAGACGAGCCGTACCCTGACGTTCCGCCTCACATCTCCAGCTGCTTGCCGATCGGCAGCGCCCGAATGCGTTTCCCTGTTGCGGCGAAGATTGCGTTGATAAGGGCCGGCGCAAAGGGCGGCACGCCCGGCTCGCCGACGCCGCTCGGGGGCGTGTCGGGACCCGGCGGCACGATGTGGACGTTGGTCACCGCCGGAGACTCATCGATTCGAATCACGGGGAAGTCATCGAAGTTCTTCTGCTGAACCTTGCCGTCCTTGAAGGTGATCTCGCCGTATTTGGCAAGGCTGAGGCCCATGATCGCAGCACCCTCGATCTGGGATTGGATGCGCTCGGGGTTGACGTAAGTGCCGCAATCGATCGCAGTGTCGACCCGCGGCACCGTCAGCTTGCCCTTATCGTCGACGGCCACCTCGATGATGGTGGCAATGTAGCTGACGAAGCTGCGATGCGCGGCGATGCCGAGCCCGTGGCCCTTCGGCACTTGGCGGCCCCATTCGCCCTTCTCGGCGACCAGCTCGACCACCCTGCGCAGGCGTGCGGTATCGATCGGGTAGCTGTCATAGGGCTCGCCGTAGTTCCAGAGGTCCTTCACCGAGTCGAGCTTGAGGATGCGGGGCGAGCCGATCAGTTCGAGCAGCATCTCCTTCTGGTCGCGGCCGGTCGCATGCGCGATCTCGCCGACCATCGACTGCACCGCGAAGGCACGCGGGATGTTCGAGACCGAGCGGAACCAGCCGATGCGGGTGTGCGCAGCCGCTTCCGGGTTTTCGCAGGAGATGTTGGCGATCTCGAACGGCATGTCGACAAGACCCATGCCGATCTCGAACGGCGCTTGATGCACCGTTCCGGCGGCAAAGGTCGAGGCGATGCTGGGCGCCACGCTTCGATGGCGCCAAGCGGTCACCTTGCCGCTCTTATCGAGCCCTGCCTCGATCCGTTCCACGGATACGGTATGCAGGAAGCCGTTATGGATGTCATCTTCCCGCGTCCATTGCACCTTGACCGGTGCGCCGAGCTCCTTGGAGAGCAGGGCGGCTTCGAGGGCAAAGTCGCATTTCGATTTGCGCCCGAAGCCGCCGCCGAGCAGGGTGACGTTGACGGTGACGTTCTCCTGGGAGATGTCCAGTGTCTTGGCCACGTCTTCACGTGTTCCACCGGCGCTCTGCACCGGCGCCCAGATCTCGGCCTTGTCGCCTTTGACGTCAGCGACCGCGACTGGTGGCTCCATGGCGACGTGAGCAAGGTGCGGCAGAAAGTACTCGCCCACGATCACCTTGTCGGCCCCCTTCAGCGCGGCTTCCACATCGCCTTCTTTGCGCACCACGAGACCCGGCTTGCGCGCGGCCTCTTCGAGCTCCTTGCGATAGGCGCTCGACTCGTATTTGCCGTTCGGTCCGTCCTCCCAGACGATCTTCAGCGCATCGCGCCCTTTGATCGCTGCCCCCGTGTTCCGGGCGATCACGGCCACCCCGCCGAGCGGCTGGAATTTGGACGGCCACGGCCACCCCTTGACCTCCATGACCTTCTCGACGCCCGAGACCTTCATGGCATCGGACCCCTCAAACGAGACGAGCTTTCCGCCCGTAACCGGCGGGCGGGCGATCACGGCATATTTCATGCCGGGCAGCCGCACGTCGGCACCGTAGCGTGCGGCGCCGGTCGTAATGTCGTGCAGGTCGACGATGCCGATCTGGCCTTTGCCGAGATAGCGGAAATCCTTTGGATCCTTCAGCTTCAAGCCTTCGACGCTCGGCACTGATTGCTGGGCGGCATCGGCGGCGAGCTCGCCGAAGCCAAGCTTGCGCCCGCTTGCGCCATGGACAACCTCGTGGTTGGAGGCCTTCACCTCGGTAGCGGGCACGCCCCAGCGCTTTGCCGCGGCCTGCTCGAGCATCGTGCGCGCGGACGCCCCGATCTGGCGCATGGGCATCAGATAATGCCGCGTGCTGCGCGAGCCGTCGGTGTCCTGGTTGCCGTACTTGACCTCATCACCATGCGCCTGCTGGACGCGCACCCGCTTCCAGTCGGCTTCCATTTCTTCGGCGACGATCATGGGCAGGCTGGTCCGCACGCCGGTGCCCATCTCCGCGCGGTGCGCGAGGACTGTCACGATGCCATCTGGCGCGATCGACACGAACACGCGCGGATCAACAACGGTGCCGTGTGGCATTTGACCGGCGCCGGTTTCGTAAGCTAGGGCGGGGCGCATCATGACGGGAGCCGCGAGCACGAAACCGCCGGCGAGGCCAAGCCCCTTGAGAATGCTGCGGCGCGAAACATTCTCGATCTTGATGTGCTTCTCGAAACCTCGAAGCTTGCTGGGATTGGTGAGGATGTTCATGTCATACTCCCGTCGACGCTAGATGGATGGCGTTTTCGATGCGCTGATAGCAGCCGCACCGACAGATATTCCCCGACAGGGATTGGCGAATTTGGTCACGCGACGGCTTGGGATTCTCAATCAACAGCGCCGCAGCCTGCATGATTTGACCGGTCTGGCAGAAGCCGCATTGTGGGACGTTAAGCTGCCGCCACGCCTTTTGAACGGGGTGATCGCCGGTTGGGTGAAGGCCTTCGATGGTGATGACCTCGCGGTCCTTGACGTCTGACACCGAGGTGACGCAGGCACGCGCCGCCTGCTTATCGACGAGCACAGTGCACGAGCCGCAGAGGGCCTGGCCACAGCCGAACTTCGTGCCCGTCAGTCCGATCTCGTCACGGATGAACCAGAGTAGCGGCAGATCGGGATCGCCATCCCACTTCTGTTCTTGGCCATTAATCTTCAGCTTGATCATGATGATCTCTCCTGTTGGTACGGAACCGCCTGGAGCGTCTCATCGAGATGAGCGAGAAGATCTTCCTGGGGGATCTCTTACGGTCAGCGCGAAACGACTGAGCTCGCTAAAGAACGGCGGACGGCACCGTGGAAGGCTGATTTGAATGTATGTGTCTGGCGTCCATCCTCCTGTATTGCTTTTGCTGTGTTCAAGGTATGGACGTTCATGAAGCTATCACAAAGCCGCAGGCCGTAGGGTTCACAACGACTTGTTGGCTGTTGCATTTTCAGACCGTCGCGCCTGCGGGCTTTTTTGATCATGGTCAGGCAAGGGACGAGCTTTCACCTCAGGGAACCGCTTCTTCGCGCTCAGCGGGAGCCCGGCACGATCAGGCCATCCTCAGGGTGCCTGAGAAAGAACGATGCTGACCTTCAGGCGGCAATGCTGCCGGTAAGCCCTTCCTGAGGTCGAAGTCACCAGGCTATTCCGGCTGAGACGCCCGAAAGGCTTGAGGCACGGTTCGGAAAGGAAAGGCTGCGCACCCAAACTCGCTATGCATTTCATCGGTGCCGGCAAAATGGCCTCAAGCCGCGCGAGCCCGCCCTTTGCGAGAGGACATAGTCACAGGACGCTTACTGCGACAATGCTTGCGCAGTTCATAG
>Ga0209489_106514_pt1 | contig 18676 bp, 11 predicted proteins | sample SiratrowhiteBW_FD_187527 | JGI IMG/M metagenome (GOLD analysis project Ga0209489, IMG submission 187527) | Root nodule microbial communities of legume samples collected from California, USA - Siratro white BW (SPAdes) (version 2) | ecosystem: Host-associated > Plants > Roots > Nodule | place...
AAGCGATAACGAAGCCATTATCCACCTTTTCTTTTCCTTCACCTCACTGTGAATACTAGTTTAAGTTTGGGCATAAGGACGGGTAGAAGATGAATCTATTCCATATATAAGAATATCTCAATAAAGACTTCCATTGGGGATGTAGCTCAAATGGTAGAGCGCTCGCTTTGCATGCGAGAGGTACAGGGTTCGATCCCCTGCATCTCCACTTTTTCTAATCTTGGTACTTTACCATTTTTATATAACCTGATAGAAATGTATGAGAATAGTTCAATTACTTTAATTTGGTAAATTTATATTTCCCTAAGAAGTAAGAATTTAAAATTATTAATATTCTTTTCTTCTTCACAATTATTTTTTTATCTCTTTACTTTTGTTTTATTTGGTCAGACATTGAGTATGACATTAATTTAGTCACATTTTCAATTCAGTTGAGGTGAAGACATTACTGGTTCAACAGCATCCTTTTTATTGACGAAAAAATTCTTTATGTTAAAGTTGATATGTATATTTTTTGAATTGTCATCTCTAAAGCTTTTTTTTGTAAAATAAGTTTGTGTTAATTGACACTAGTAGCAATTTATTTATTAGTATTATGAGTATTATATGATTTATGTCAATTGAGATATTGTTTCTCTATCAAAATGATTAGAATGCAGTTAAGTTATTTGTCAACCAACATTAATTAAAATAAGTTTTATGAACTAATATTGAAAAGGTTATTGTTGACTGATACTAATTAAATATTTTCTTTTATCAATTGAGACTAGTTTTTAACATTGATAAAAGTTATTTTTTTTAATTAATATTATTAAGATTCTTTATTTATTAATTTAGGTCATGATTATTTATTGGTTAATCATTTTCAATAGTTTTAAAACGAATAATGATGTGTTGTTTTTCGAATAGATATTAATTAGATTTTTCATTAAGTCTATAATAACTTTTTTTGTCTTGATTATTTTTCAATTTATGTAATTATTTTGTTTTATGGTGTTTATTGTATTTGTTAATTTTATATATCATATGGTAATTGGAATACTTTATCAAAAAATAAAATTTAATCAATTTGAACTATCTTATACAAAAAATATATATTTTCAAAATTAAATAATTTGAAATAAAAGTAGTTTCAATTTGATGCTTTAAATTTGTTATAAATTATGAAATTTTCTTCTGTCCACTATACTGATGAATTGGTTAGTCACATAAAAGTGTCTATGGATTAAAAAAAATTAGAGTAAATTAAGTCCGCGTTATAAATTTTTAAACTGTTTTAATAAATACAAAAGTCAGTTTATTCAACATTGACTTCTTTATTATGATAAAAGAAACACAAATAACCATTTAAAAACATTATAATTGGGTAATTTACTTCTTTGTTTTTAAGGTTTCCAGCCTTACTTCCCTTTTCTTTAGCTCTGATATGGGTGTGGCTGATATGCACATGTTTCACTGCATTGTTATATAGCTTACTTGAATCTGCATAATTTAGAGAAACTCTTTTTCTCACCTCTTTTGAGTCCTAAAATCTCCTGTTACTCATTCTTTTGTGTTTATGATATCTCTCTTAACAATTCTCTGCGTACATTGTCCTATGTTTCTGCATAAATCTTTCTATTTCTTGTTGTCCTCTTGAATATATGTTCATGAACTGATCCGGACGTGTGAGCCACATGTCGGATAATGTAGTATCTCAGTATCTTGACCCCTCCCACTGCTATTATATACTACTTTAATTAATTCTTAAACCAGTGACCAGAAGCGTGACAATTATCAGGTAAATGAGGATTATGAAAGTAATTAGACCCCACTTAGTTTCCGTACCATTCGAGGTCCATTCTAAACATATAAATAAGAAAGTCCTTCAAGATCAGTAGGTAATGCGTGACATGTGAAAAAGAGCGAGAAGCCAGAAGACCAAAGTTATGCACTCAATTATAAAAATTTAGTTTTTAGAGTTGTTCATGTATTTACTTGAGCTAAACAAAAAATCTCCTCTATATCTATCTTGTCATTCCTAAAAATAATATTTTTGTAGTTTCATATATTCCATTCTATACCCAAACACATATTGTTGAAAAGGTTGCTTATGTAGGTATACTTATTACACATATTTCACACAATCATCCAAATTGTTGAAAAGGTTGTTTATGTAGGTATATACTTATTACACATATTCCACACAATCATCTGTCCTGCAAACTATATCTTGTAGCTACCCTCTTATTCGAAGTGTTGCGTTGATGGAACTACTTTTATAATTCTTTTATATAAATTACAGATTCTTTGGGTTTTAAATGTGTTCTCAAAACCTGGAATCAGTAATTCTTTCGTTTCAAGGTTCCGTTCTTCCTTACTCTTTTTTCCTTTCTCTTATTAGAAATAAGAAAATCCTGCACATCCTTTTTCTAGTCATGATATTCAATGGTAATTAAGGAGCTTCCGTTTTATTTCGTCAGCTATGAGAAAACAGTAAACAACCAGAAATAGAGAGCAACCAAGGAGAGTAGGGATTATAAAAAAGACGGAAACCCTAACTAAATTACCATGTCTGGCCTGGAGGAACATAGCAATATTTAGGTTGGATCCATACCGCTTTAAAATGACGGCTTTCAGATTGATTATTTGGTGCCTGTATGCTTTCACCCCCAATTGTCATGTCAAATTGACGAGTATAGTTTGAAATTGTAGTCCCGCAGGTAGAGAGTGAATCATTTGCCTCTAAGAATGTCAGAAAACCATTATCGTTATGGCGTTGAAAAAGGTTTTCACGTATCGTATTGTCCAAAACTAAAACCTCCTCAGATAAATCTTGGTTTGGATACATAATGTCAGTGGTCCACTGAGGGGTCTTAGAAGCATTGAAGGAGATCATACCATTCCACCCGTCCATAAAGTGAAACTCCTTCTCTTCATAAAACACAGCTGTTCTCATTCTATTAAAATTACAACCGAAATAGGAGTACTTGGTCCATACCTTCTCTCCCCTGCAAAGCATGAACAGTTGTAACTCAAAAATGCTCTGACGGTTAAGCACAACAACAGTGCAATCTTGAGTAGTGGGGGCTGATGAAAATGCTGCAATATGTTCAGTTACTTCCGTGAATGGACAATTTGGAAGTTCTATTTTTGCCTTTGAAAATGGGCAAAAAAAGAACAATGAGTCTGGACGAAAGAGAAGTAACCATCCTTCATACGATGCAAGACATGTTGCGCCATCCAGTTCTAGGATGTAGCTGACGTAACGTTTATGTTCATTGTTTAACAACGAACACTTAGAACCTTCTTCTCCTTGGTAAATGAGAAACCAAGGTTCAGAATACTTATCTTCATGCGAAACTTTTGAAGAAGCCATATGCCAATCTTTGCAGACACAACGGAAGCTGAGAAAGTCCATAAGCCCTAAACCACTAGCAATTTTGGACAGCAGTTCATGAGGCAGATCTGACCACTGTCCTTCTTCCACAGCCATTCTGCTATCAATTGGAGTTGGGTCAACATTGGAGGTTGATTCAGGAGTGATTGGAGTTGGGTCAACTTGTGAGGTTGATTCCATTGGAGAATCAGGATGAATGTCTGAGGTTAATTCCATTGAAGAAGCTGAATCAGCCTGTGAAACCTTGAAACAAAAGACATTTCGAAATGCTATAAACAAATTAATGCAATAAGTCAATGCCCTTAAAGACACTCTCGAAAGTTCTGTCATCTTGGTTCTCTTAACCTAGAAAATTTGTTGAGAAAAACTTGTTCAACTTTTGTTAAATGGTAGTTCTAAATATGAAGAATCAAATAACAAAATGTTAACAGAATAACAAAAATAATCTGATAATATGCGTAAATCTAGTGATAAGAATCTGAATAATATCTTTTTCCTTTTTAAATAATAACAACCTTACTATCACTTTAAGAGCAAATGACTTTTTATTCATTTTTTATTAAAAAATATTATTATATTTCATTATAATAATAATAACAATTAAGGCATAATTATAAATATATTCTAATTGTGTTAATTAATTGATCTAGTAAATCTTAAATGAAAATGATTTTATCATTTAATTATATTTTTTATAAAATACTTAGTATAATTATAGTAATTTCATTTTGGAATCTATTAAATCTTAAACAGATATGCAAAACTAATAATAAAACTTATAAGTGGTCACATATCCTTTTTTTTTTTTTGGAAATACTTTGGTACGATGAAGTTTTTTCATATCCAAAAATAATGGTTAAAGAAATCATAACTATGATTTACCGAAATTTGTTGAACATGCAAATTTCTAAGAATATTTATATAAATTTATTTATGGTTTGTGATATTTTTACAAAATAAAAATGATAATTTCCTATATTAAATTATTCACGTACAACTATCTTAAAAGAGTATTTGTATATTTTTAACGTTCTAAAATTTCTTCTTCAAATATTAGATTTTCACTTCCCAATCAAATAATTTTACACTAATTTTTTTAAAAAATCAAATCAAATATATAAAAGAAATATTGTTTACCCTCTAATAATTTTAAGAATTAAAAAAATATATATATATTTTGCTCTACATTATTGAATGAGAGTGTTCCGCAAACCTATTATTCAACAACAGAGTATTTGGGAGTTTTTCTTTTTCTTCAATAAATAATTTTTTAAAGGTTTTTCTTAATTTATTATCTTTTTCAATCTATCATTTTATATTTGCTTATGAACTGTATTTTAATTTTGAAAACCATTAATAGTTAAAAATAGCATTATATAAAAATATTGACTATTTTAAAAAAAATAACAAATTTAAAATTTAATTTGTGTCAAAAATCTATTTAATACATTAATTTTCATAGTTTATATATATATATATATATATATATATATATATATATATATATATATTAGTAAGGATAAAAAAAAGCATTGGTATAACATACACCGGATGGTGGTGGACGCTGCAACAAGACTTTTCAAGTTACATATCTAAGTATCTTGAAAAACTGTAAAGAATTTGTAGCATGTAGTCCATATTAAATTTTATAAATATTACGCAAATATTGTAGCTCATACATTAGTCAGAGCCAGAGATGAAACTGTGTTATGGATGGGGTTATATATAACCCCTCGCTTAAAAAAACATAATAATAAGTAAATTCTATTTTATTTTTATTTTTATGCATAAATAAGTAAGAAAAATATAAATATACTGGATTATAAATTACATATCATAAAAAAATGAAAAATTAATAAAACGTTAGTTGTAACACAAATCTGCAAACAAAAAGAAGGATTGGTGGATGCAGGATTTTAATAACTGTTGAATTAGATTCGATTATCAATGGGAATGTAACAGGACTGAGTGGAGGAGTTTATTTCGGTCACGAATAAAATATTACCCATAAATTTTAATTATTATAGTAGTGACGGAAAAAGACTGACAGTAGATGACAAAAATTGTTATTGTTGTGTTGGTAGTGTGGAAGATTATGAAGCAACGGAAAAGACATTGGTGTTTTATTGGGAGCTAAGATGTGCACGTTTTAACGGCCAGAATGGAGTATGGGTCCTGAGGGCCTGAGTTGGTGCATGCTTGTGGATCACTCTATTCTGTGGCCGACATGGGTTGCGTGGTGCTGTGGGTTTCTTCAGACCACAAAACTCGCCTTTTGGGCTCACGGAATGGAGGGTGGCTAGTCAGACCGGAGTTGGTGGAGCTTCAACCTTCAGTTGTAGGCAGGTCACACCCCATTCTTTCTTTCAACCATTTCAATCAAACTCAAAATAACACTTCCAAGTAGATATTACATTTTCGTTATGCTACTTTGTTTAATGGCTGAAATATACAAGTACATAAATATAGATATGATATATATACATCACATAAATTCTACATACATATTTTGGTATCTGTTATAGTAAAACTATATGTTCAATATAACTTTCAATCATTTATATTTAAATTTCTGATAGTTTACTATCAAAATACTATCATAACAAAATTATAAAAAAATAAAAGTGAGCTAACTATTGAATTTAACCTATAATAACATTAAGTTATCGTTAATTACACTTACACAACAAACATACAAAAAGTTATCATGTCTCATTAATAAAAAATACACACAAATTTATGTAATAAACTAGTATCAAGTTGAAATTTAAACTAACGTGTATTATAATACATGATTCATGATTTGTTTGACAATTTATTCTTTTCAATCTAGTATTTATTTAGTAATTTATTATGACAGTCATTTTTTTTTTTATATTTTGTCAAGTACCAATGATTTTTTATTACCGATTTAATGTAACAAATCTTCACAAGTTTTTATCATGTGAAACATTAACCTATTTGATTCGATTTGATGTATTAGTGAAACTTGAAATTTTATTTAATCGTTTACCTTAATACACATGTAAAACATCAATAATACATTATTGGTATTAATTACATAACATTTGTATTTATAGTAGTACTACTTTAGTTTTACTAATGGTCATCTTATGGTTATTAAAAAATTATGTAATAGAATAATCATTGATAACTAAAATTTTAAATAAGAAAATATTTTTTATTATAAATAAAGTTTTTCAATATAATATATAAATAAATACAAACTTTATCTTATAGTCTAATTTTTTGAAATTGAATTAAATTTAAAATTTAATTTTTAAAATATAAGTCATTATAAAACTTATCCTAATAAATTTGTTGGATCCATTCCGAATCATTATTAAATATATAATTTCAGACAAGCTAAATAGTCTTAATATAAAAACGTATGTTAAAAAAACTCATATTTAAAAGTTAAGTTAAATTTAAAATTCAAATTTTAAGAATATTCTTATCTTTTATTGAAGTTGTTTTATTTACGGATAATTCTTTTTAATGATTATGGAGACAAATTTATAAAACTCACTAACTACTAAATAAGTTATGTGAAGTTAATTTAAAATTATTTTTTTATCACCTATTTGGAAATGAGTTTGTAAAATCTTATAAGTTATAACAAAATAATCAATGATTTTTCAAGAAGATAATATTTTATTATATTTTTATTTTGTTTACTATTTTTCACAGTACGAGTTTGCTGTCTTTTTTACTTATGGTAAGATTTTATTTTTATTTTTTACATTTTTATCACGTCAACTTTTGATTATGATAATCAATAATTACTTTTATACTGTTTATTTTAACCTATATAATATTTACAATACTTATTATTTCACTGTCTTGACATCATTATTCATGATATTGATATTATGGATTTTTATATTATACTTCCAACTTAAATTATAGTATTTTATTTTATTTATTTTAAATTTGATTGAAATATTTTAAAGATTTAATTTAATAAAAATAGTATAATACAATGTATGGAAAATAATATATAATAATTGAAAATAAAAAATATAATTACAAATATTGATTTGTATAGAAAAATATAATTTTAAAATTAATTAAAGACTACAAATATAAATATTCCAAAATGTATACTTTTATTCGTAAATTATAATTTATATAAAGCATCATATATCCATTTCTATTATTTTATATTTATCAACTATAGTTTACTAAATAACTTTATAAAACACTTAATTCTAGCTCAATTAACTTTTCAGCTTACAAAAGCACCTATATATTAACTTAACCCATTTATCTATATGTTTCTAGATATTTTCCTTTTATCAACCATCTTTATTTTTCACATCACTATAGTTATCATTTGTAACTGTGAAACATTTTAGACTAAGTTGTTGTATATTTAAATTTTTATTTATTCTCTTTTAAGTACACACGTTTTAGAAAAAGAAAACCATATCAGACTATATTACTGTCTATTTTTTTTTTTTTATAATTGACAATCCAATTTATCGTTAGTTAACTTTTTTTTTTTCTAATGTGTGATATGATATCTTATTTTTAAATTGGCTACACTCTATTCTAATATATATTATTTCCAACTTTAAGTTGTTGAAACTCAACATGTTTCATTATTGTCATTACCTTAATATTCACGGCAACATAAATATTTATCATCATTATTATAATATAATAATAATACATATTTACTGTAAATTATTGTTAAAGCTCGTGATAGTAAATAAAATTGATCGTGTACTTATCAAAAGCACTCTATAATTATAAAAAAAAAAAAAACTTTACAATGCAGTAAATTGATTGTCATATTATATAATATCAAAATCCATTTTACATTAAATTATTTATCGTAATATAATATCATAATTAACTAGTATATATTTTGATTGAATAAATCAATTAAATCATTAAATATGAGATTTTATATAATGCCATAAAAAATTCATGTTTAATGATTTTTTAATAATATTTGTTTAATTATATTTATAAATATAACTTTAGATCAATTTATAAATTAGTTGGATTCAAAACAATTCAAAATACTTATTAAAACTAAAAATAATTTAGTTCGGCTCACCTATATTATTTTATAATTTAGTTCCAACAATTTATATTTATAGTTGAATATACTTTTCACAATTTAATTCAATTTAGTTGGTGTTGCCCATCCCTCCCTACTTAACCTAAGCTTATAAGTAAGTACACTTAATTGTGTTATTATTTAAGATAGATTTATTTAGTTGCCCAATATTTTTAGGTAAAGTTGTTTCTAAACTTCTTCAACACAAATTGTCTCCAGTAATATTGATAGAACAATTATTTTAATGAGAGAAGTCATCATTTAGTTTTTGATCACCTATTTATTATTTTTGATTAATATTAATTTGTTTATTTTAAGTTTAAAAAACTAAATTTGTTTCTTAGACATTATTTGACACCAGTACTTAAAAAACAAAACAAAATTATAATATTTTCAAGCAAGGCTGGTCTATCTATATATTAAGTGACCATGCGAATAAAATTTAATCGATTTGTTTTCTTGCAAGGTTTAAAATGTGTTTGTTCGAGAAAAATTACTTTATTTTTCTCTTATAGTTTATCACTTTGCACAAAACATCAAATATGCGCACGTAAGAAATTATATACAAACGAAATTATATTTATTGAGATAATATTTAAAAAATATCTTTAATTAAAAAATAGAGTATATTTATAATGAAGAATATAATTTTTTTTTAACTTATATCGATATTTAAAAGCTTTTTCTTAATACACATGTGTATATTAAGTGTTAAACACGAAGTATTATAATATATTTTCATATTTTTTTAATCAATTCATTTTTAGTTAATATTTTTTTTGTTATAGGAGGGAGCAGGACGATTGGGAATTTTACTTTTTCGAAAGTAAAAAATATTTTTCATTCTCGTCTATATTTGTTAGGTATAAATTTTTTTATCTTATATTTAATTTATTAAGATAATAGGTATACTTGTACTTATTTTCTTGCTTGCTTTAAATATTTATTTTAAAAAATTAATAAAAATATAAATCACAATAAAAAATATCATATTATTAAATATTTAATATAAATAAATATATATATATATATATATTCAAATGTCAACTATTAAGAAATAAATTATAATAATATAAATATTAAATTAAAGTGTAAATAATTAAGTAAAAGTTAAATAATTATATAAATAATAAAAGAATATTAAATGTGTAATAAAACACCAAACTAAGAAAAAAATTAATATAATTTTTTTAAATCAACTAATAAATTATAGGTGTATTAGTAATTATTAATTTATAAAAAAAATAAGTATGAAGATGAATACGGTATGGAAACGAAACATATATGTACATGTTCATATCTGGTTATAGTAAAATGTTCTAATATCTCTTGTATGAATATTCTTGTCTTTTTTTTTTTCATATGTAAATAGAAAACACTCATAGTTTTAATCTCCTTTCCATTTTGTTGACAGTGATACTTGACATGCAGGTGGTATTAGGATGTTATATTCTATATTGATGATTATATAAAAGTTTTGCATTAACTAATATTATTCTTAACATTAATTATGTCCTATCTTTACTTACTTAATTAATCCTCATATAACATGACCCATCATTATATCCCATGTATCTCCATTCATAAATTGCATATTATAACAAAAAATATAACAAGTAAATAGTAACATAACATACATATAATTTTTATCCAAATTCATAAAAAATACATGCTTTTACTTTATGTGTATTTTTATATATAAAAAATAATATTTAAATTATTACAAAATAGAATAAAATAAAAATTAACAATACTAAATTTGAATAAAACAAATAAAATCAGTTCATAATTGTAAATAAATAAGATAAAAAAATGATAACTGAAAATAAAATAAAATAAGATAATATGTAATTTATAATAAATTAAAAATTAATAAAACACATCTAAGTTTAACCTCACTTCCCATATATTTAATAGAGTTACTTTTTAGAATATTTAAAATTTTCCTTTTTCAATATTCTCTTTCTCTCCCTCCTTTTTTTTTTTTTTTTCTCTTTCTTCTTTTCTCTCTTATTTCTTTCTCTTCCTTATCACTTTCTCTTTTCCATTCCAGTTTAATTCACCTTACTTTTTATTTATAGCCTTAATTTCATTTCATTTTAATTTTTTAAAGTAATAATTATTTTATTTATAGCCTTAATTTCATCTTATTTTTATTTTTTAAAGTAATAATTATTTAATAAATGTAATCTTATTTCTTTCTATGTTACTATTATTTTCTTTCTTTTTCTTATCTATTACAAGTTTTCTTTAATATAATTAATTAATTATTAATTTTTTTATTTCTTCTTATATTTTTAAAACATTCTTTTAATATTTTTTTATAATTATAAATTTATTAATAAGTAATTATTTTTTACTTAAACTTTTATTTCTATTAATATTACTATCACAATCATAATAAATATAATTCTTTAAATGCTCATAAATATATTTTATTCATAATACTTATTAGTAATGTATGCATATATTATTAATATTTTTCTATTGATATTTTTATTTTAGTCATAATATTTTTAAAATTACTTAATTTGTTTTTTAATATTCAGATTTTGTCTACATGAAATAAAAAATATTTTAAATAAGAATTTATTTACAAAAAATTAAAAATAAAATTTTCTATCACTCAGTTTTAAAATAAATATCAAATAATTATTATAATTATTTAAAATATGAATATTACAAATATTATTACGGTCTAATGTTAATTTTAAAAATTAAGTACCTTTACCTATACTTATATACTTATTTAAGACAAAAGTGTTATGAAAAAATCAAATCGAGTTTGAATAATATTTTTTAGTACAAGTTGATTTGTTGTCTTTGTTTTTTTTCAAAAGTTTAGAAAAAAGGTAAGTATAAAATAATAAAATTAAAAAGTATCAAAGAATGTGTACATGTTAAAATATAATATTAATTAAACAAGTTAAGTAATTTATCAAACATTGATGTGTTTTCAGTTGGTGTTAATTTTTCAATTGTAGAAGAAAAATTGTATAATGAAGTAAAATGTAAAAAAAAAAAAAAAAAAAAAAAAAAAAAAAAAAAAAAAAAAAAAAAAAAAAAAAAACCACAGCATAATTGTACTTGCTTACTAAAAATTTATTGAAGCAGATCCCCTTTGGCCCTTGACATTACACTACACCCATGGAATGAAATGCACAAGCATTTCAGTTCCCTAGCTCAGTGGTAAGTAAGATTTGATTTTTCCCATAAAAAAACAAACATTTTCCTTATCAAATCCTAAAATGACCACACACAGCTTAGACAAATCCATCCAAGATCCCTCGTTGTAAGAGAGAGAAAAATCAGTGTCCTGTAGCACCACCATGGGCACCCACCAAGCACTTCCTTTTGTGGAGTTTCTCCGTCCTATATATGACCCATAAGCACACACAAAGTTTCATTCACATTTTCTTTTACCTCTTTCTCATCTTTTAGGCTATTCATTCTTGTATGGGTTTCAGGGTCTTTACTCTGTTTCTGCTCACCCTGTTCTGCTGCCTCTTGTCCCTGCACCAAGCAAGAGCTGCAACATTCCACAATGTGAGTGGCTTGGGAGGGAAAAAGGCAGTAATAGTAAATAGGTGCAATTTGTTCATGGGAAGTTGGGTGGTTGACCCTTCTTATCCTCTCTATGACTCGTCAACCTGCCCCTTCATTGATCATGAGTTTGATTGCCAAAAGTTTGGAAGACCTGACAAGCAGTACCTCAAATATGCTTGGAAACCTGATTCATGTGCCTTACCCAGGTAGTGTCAACTTTCTCAGTCCATGTTTTAACTTTGTTCCCAGATTCAATATTTATGGAAAAAAAAAAACTTTTAATGTAATATCTTAATTATTTCTTTATACTATTTTCAATTAGTATTGAAACTCTGTTATAGCTCCGCATAGGTTGCCATGACACTCTAGTTTTTTTAAGTACATAGATTTCTAAACTATTACATTCTAGTTTTGTTCAATATGAGAACATATTTGACCAGTAGTTTATACTGGCAAACATTGAAATACAACTTTCATATTTTGTGTCTCCATTTCTCCACAAGAATAATGTGAAACGGTTGAATAGTGTGTTTGGATTTACAAATAGAATAAAACTACAGAAAAATTATCATTAAAACACCAATTGTTGCTTCAGAAAACAACTGTCAACCCACAGTTTACCATACATGCACCAACCAAGTTAATTTGGAAGTTGTTTGATAAATGAGGCAATAAGTCTTAAATTTGATTTCGTGAAAGGAACCAACCACTTTTGTTTCCAGATTTCATATATTGAATAGCACAATTAAGAAACAAGTTTTAACTTTTGCCCTTGTACAATTTCATCCTGTGAATCAGCCTACTAAATTTTTTTTGCCCCTATATTATTTTCTTCTGCCTAACTAAAAGGGGGGCAAAACTAGTAAAAATACTCGGTGGAAAGTGTTTGATAAATGACATTTGCTGGTGTTGCTGCAACTTTTGTGACGTAGGTTCGATGGTGGGGATTTCCTAAACAGGTGGAAGGGTAAGAAGATAATGTTTGTGGGTGACTCACTGAGTCTCAACATGTGGGAATCACTATCCTGTATGATTCACGCGTCGGTGCCAAATACCAAGAGCAGCTTTTTGAGGAAAGAATCACTGTCCACTGTAACCTTCCAGGTTTGCTTTTGTTTTACTTTTCTTTTTATAACTTTGTCTCGTTTCTGGTTTTGTATAAATCACTAGGCGTCACTCAAGACAACCCTCCATCTTTTTCTTGATTTTTCATCTCTTTGTTTGTTTCTCTGTCGCGCTACGTAACTTTTTTATTTCATCGTTTATGCCGTGTTGGTTCTTCCATCATTAATTTCCTAAGTTTTCTCCTACCCCAGTTATTATATTTATAGTTTGTTTACAGAATTCAAGCAAGGTTTTGACATAAAGCTAGAAAAAAAAAATTCTTGTTTTGGTACAATAAAGGAAATAGATTTTGAGCTTAAAATTTCTTGCAAAATACTCAATCTCCATACCGTTACGATAGATAAAGAAAAATGTTAGCTATACATCAAAATCAAACCTCTTGCACCTCTCTATCACACTTGTCACTTTTAAAATAAAGATACAGAGAGGAGGTAGGAAGGGAAGCTGGATTGAATTTTCATTTTTTTTCTTTTTGTGTTTTTCTTTTCAAAAGTTGATAGGTGGAAGGTTGAACTACATGGATTTAAGTATACAAAACCCATTGCCCACAAAGTTAAGCAGATATAATGAACCAACGCTTTAATGATATACCTTTGAACAGTTCCTTGGACAGGAGAAGATTCCTTTTGCTGGCCCAGGACCAATAAAATATTCAAAATAAAAATAGAAATAAAAGTACTAGGGATCCTTAAAGGAAAAGTGGAAGAAAAAGAGCATATAGTAATTAATGTTGCAGGGAAACCAAAATTCTACTTCATAGAGAAGGGTCTGATTTTGACACAAAATTGTAGAGTTTATGTACTGTGGAGTTTATCTATGGTTTATGACAGGCTGGGCATGCCAACCAGTGATTACAACTTGGAGGCTCCTCGCAATTATTTGGTTCATTAACTGGCTTTTCTCGGTATCAATCATAGAACATGACACAAGTTGGCTAGGCTTTTCTATTTGAAAACGAATCTAGATGGCATGCTAATATTGTTAAGCTACAAAATCCATAATATTATAAAACTCTGGATAAATTTCAGATCTCAATCAATAGGTAGCAATTCCTTAGTGTATTCAGGTTAGTTGGAAACCCAGATTAATTAAGACAATATTTTATTCTAAGAACTATTCAGTTATTAGTAAGAAGTTGACAAATCTTAAGTTTGAATAATCACCGTTTTCCAATGTTCAAGGAAATAATTTCAATACATCTTAAGTTTGAATAATCACCGTTTTCATAATAATAATAATTTCAAACCTTTTGTTATTACATCTCTGTCCCGTTAACTGATATCTTAAATTTACTTTGCTGAAAATTTATTGTTTTTATTCTTTACTGATATATTTTAGAATGATAGTTAATAATTAGTCACTAATGCTTATAAAAAGATAGCATTATTATATTAAAAAAGTGAGGTTGACAAGAACAGAGCATGTTTGTTGACAGTTATTATTTTTCACGTGAATATTTTTTGTATGCCAATACATGCCTCACCTTTTGAAAACGATGTTATAGTAAAGTACTTTAATCACTTTTATACTGTGCTTATTATTGAAAGAAATTTAGAGATGAAGCATGCTAGAATAAGAGAGATGAACATATGAATATCAGTTGACTTTTATAAGAGTTGGATTTGGATGAATGCCTCTGGTGAGTCCTAGTTGTTTGGCACTTTATTGGTTGGTTTGTGAAATATCTCACACATATAAATGTGGGTGTGATGTAAATGGAATTGAATCTGAGCCATGGAAAGTGGATAGATAATGATTAGGTTTGGTGAGTTTGTGCAGGACTATGGAGTAACTATACAGCTATACCGCACACCCTATTTGGTAGACATAATTCGAGAAAATGTTGGGCGAGTCCTTACATTGAACTCCATTGTTGCTGGAAATGCATGGAAAGGCATGGACTTGTTGATTTTCAACTCATGGCATTGGTGGACCCACACTGGAAAATCTCAGGGGTATTATGCGTTTATGCAGAAATCATTATGCAAAATATTTAATGCATATTATAAGGTGAAAGAGGATATAAAATTTCAACATAACTTGGTTGCATTAAAATTTAACATGGGAGGGTCCATTTTATTGTAATACCTCATTGTCCTTTTATCCCTTTTGTTTTTGGGTCTGACCTAACGGTTGTTGGTGATCTTCGTATTCAGATGGGATTATATCAGAGATGGACCCAATCTGGTTAAGAACATGGACCGCTTGGAGGCATACAATAAAGGATTAACCACTTGGGCTAAATGGGTTGATCAGAATGTTGATACCACCAAAACTAAAGTCTTCTTTCAAGGCATCTCTCCTACTCATTATCAGTAAGCAACCCCTTCGCTCATTTTCAATCAAATTAGTTTTGTAGTTTGCATAAAAGGAAAGGGATTTAAATATAGACCATATTTTCATGACTATCAGAAAGCAACAGAGAAATTAGAACAAAATGGAGTAGCAGAATTAGTATTTTACGATATTTTTGTAACTGTAACAGAGGGAAGGATTGGAATCAACCGAAGAGAAGCTGTAGTGGAGAGCTTGAACCACTGTCTGGATCAACATATCCAGCAGGTCTACCTCCAGCAACTACCATATTGAACAATGTATTAAAGAAGATGAATACTCCAGTTTATCTACTTGATATCACACTCCTCTCACAATTAAGGAAGGACGCTCACCCTTCTTCTTATAGTGGGGATCATGCAGGCAATGACTGCAGCCACTGGTGCCTCCCAGGATTACCTGACACTTGGAACCAGCTCCTATATGCAGCTCTCACCTCATCAAGGTGAAGCCCCACACAATTATTGTGTCTTCATCCCTTGGTTATATATTCAGCTAGTGTAAGAGATTTTCTTTATTATTTGGGGGATAGATACTGTCAAAGGGGTGAAAATCAATTGTAAAATAAAATTATAGGATTCTTGAAGAATAATTTACAAAAAAAAAAATAAGTCAGGGATCAAAATGTTGCATACCCAGATAAGTATTTTCTTTACAAGGGTGTAATCTAATAATTTTATTGAATCACAGAATGATGCTGATCTCTGCCATTGATTGATATATACTTGTGGTAGCTACAAGGTTTGTAAGTAAGAAACTATTTTCTTCCTTCCACGAAAGGAAGGGTCTTTTTGCATTTTACCTTGGGTCATTTTCTGCATTGAAAGAATCTAGCGGTTTTTTTGTGCCTTTCAGATAATTATATTTAACAACCAATTACCTCAGCAGTGACTAGACGTTTTAGCAACCAAATGTCTCAGCATTTGACTTATGAGAAAAGTTCTGTAATCAATATGCAAAAGGACTTTTTATGGCATTATCATTGCTATTTCTATTTGAACAAAAAAGTGAGTTTAACTATAATTAAGAAGAGTAACTGACCGTAACTTCTCTAGGCAATAGAGACAGCATAAGGACACGAAATCCTGATTGGTAAATGTATTCCATTATAGTTTTGCTCATCAGATAACAGAAAGTCCTTACTTCCTGTAGTTTGATGGGATGAATTTATTCATAAAGAGCACAAAAAAATTATTTTAAGTCAAAATTAGTTTCTATATAAAATAATTTACAAAATTATTTTCATGCTAGTTTCCTTTTAATTTGATTTTTACTCGCATGGAATATGACTTTAATTTATGAAAAAAAAATATTTTAATGTTTATAGATAAATTTATCAAAACGAATCCCTAGTAAGATTGATTATTTCCGCACTATATAAAATTGCTACTTAAAGCTAAATGCTTCTTGCACGTCTAACAAGAAATACCCTGCTTTACATGTTAAATTATTGGTTTAGGAATAAGTGTATTTTTTAAGTTTCTGTAACTAAATCCAACATGTAGTTGGAGTTATTAAACAAAGATATATGTAACTAGGGCTTAGGACGTTGCATGCTCATGGATTTTGAAGCGTTGCTATGTTTCCGATTTTAAGTAAAGTAAATCATAGCATGTCAGTGAAACATAAGTTTTCTGTTTAAGTAAAGGAAACAACTATTTAATTCATTTGTCTTGGCTAATCATTACAAAGTTTAATGAGTGAAGGGACAAAATCTATAATAATTAGATGTATAACTAAAAATGAATTTGAGAAGTGACACCTAGACTAATCTACTATATAATAAAATGTGTAAAATTCATTATTAAATGATTACTAAAAATCTTTATATTTTGTAAGACTTTTTTTATCGAAATTATAAAATTTACAAAATAACTTTATCTCTTGTCATTTTTTATAAACAATTGTATGAAAATTTTCATAAAATATATTTTCTAAATGATGCATAGTGTGCAATGTGTTAGAAAACATAAAGTTAAAATTAGTTATTTCCAATTTAAGAAAGTAATAAAAAAAGAGAGTTTAAAAGTAGTTATATCCTTTTCTAATATGCCACCAAACCAATTATGGATATTTATTTTATCACTTGACCAAAGAAAACATTTGTCAGTCTTAAGGACTAAAAAAGGTTCACACTTGTCACTCTCTCAATATTCCAAAATATAAAATATGATTCAGTCCTATATAGCATCTCAAACTCAACACAAGCACGCATATTCATTTGGTTTGTACTAGTTTTAAATTTTGGATGAGATGTTTCTAATTTTTTAAATAATATTGTCATCTGTTCTGTATTTATAGTCGTCATAATTGTGAAGAATTGATGGCGTCTTATTTGTTAGATTTGTTAGAATTAAGGATAGAGAGGAAATTTACAAGTCAGTTACTATTGTTCATATTGGTCGATCCCCTGTATAAAAAAAAAAAGTACCAGAGCAGTTGTACATTTAAGTTTGGTAGTATAACATGTTTAAGTCTTCTTAAATGCACATTTAAGTTTGTTAAATTAAAGTGTGAGTTTGTCCTTCTCATTCAACAACCATATTAATTATTTTTAATATTTTAAAATATTAAATTATTTTTAATATTTTATCATTATTATTATTATTATTTATTATTATATCAATATTATATATTTATAATTACAAATATAAATTTTATTTCATGGATACTTTAATAATTTTTATAATATATTCTTTTATTTACTACAAGTAAATGAGAAATTATTAATCTTTAATTTTTTGATTGTTATACTTTAAATTCTAATTTTTATATGTTACTTGGAATTAAAAATTTATAAAGAATTTTGTTTATTTTTTAAAAATTTAGGTGAACTGACTCAGAAGCGGATTCATTTTTGGTGAATCAAGTTGAGGATCAAACCACATTACATCTTAAAGTTAAATAATAATTTTGTTTCTATTTTTTTCTCTCTTCCAACTAGAGTTAATATATGGATCACGTGAAATGTTTGTATAAAACACCTGAAAAAAAGTATTTTAACACTTATATAAACAATATATTTATTATGAAACAAACATAAGATCATTAATTTTATAAAATAATTCATATAGAACAAATACTGTTTTTTTTTTTTTCAAAAAGTCATATAGAGTAAAACAAAGAAAGTAAAAATAATGAAAAATAGTCATGTAGACATTTATAATAATATTTGAAAAGTAAATAGAAAAATTAATTCTATAAAAAAAACTTAGAGTATA
>Ga0209489_106517_pt1 | contig 18664 bp, 7 predicted proteins | sample SiratrowhiteBW_FD_187527 | JGI IMG/M metagenome (GOLD analysis project Ga0209489, IMG submission 187527) | Root nodule microbial communities of legume samples collected from California, USA - Siratro white BW (SPAdes) (version 2) | ecosystem: Host-associated > Plants > Roots > Nodule | place: USA...
AAATTATTCTAAATAAATACATTTGATATTCTCTGATATTCTACTGATATTCTCTAATACTCCCTTGATTATCTTTGATATTCTACTGATTTGTTTCTTTGATACTCCCTTGATTATCTCTCTGATATTTTTACCGATATTCTCTGATATTCTCTTGATTATATCTGATATCCTACTGATTTGATTTGTTTCCATAATAATATTCTAACAGTATGAAGTTTATTAGAGCACCTAATGACAATTATATGGATGGTTCAAGAAGATTAGATGAATTTGAATTGATTAAACGGAAGAACAATGAAAATAAATGGTTAAACTTGAAGTAAACATATAAAACAAGATGAATACAACACAGAAATACAAAAATTAAAATGAAGAACATTTAGCTTGGGCAAGAACCGTGCTTTGAATACCAAATGATGAAGTCCAGATCCTCTCTTTGTTAGTTTGATGACTTTGAATGAAAGAAACAGATTGAATGGCCGCGAAAGCTGGAAAAATTCAAGAGGATCCTCATGGTGGTGTAGTGTGATTTAGATGAAGAAATTGAGGATGAGAGAGGTTCTACCAACTCTCAAGTAGTTTCCTAGGCTAGACTTTCTAGAAGGGCTAACCTAGAGGGAGCTAGTTGAATAAAAGAGGCTGAAAATTGGCAGCAACACTCTATTTCATTCAAAGCTGAATTTTACATGGGGTTGCACACTTATTTATATTGCATGTGGTTGACCAAGAGTGAAGCCAAATCTGAAAATTAAATTCAAATTCAAAAACCTGGATCCAATCTAGCCAATAGGAGAGTGCCACTTGTCATGCATGCATCCCACACCTCCTTCACTTATCACACACACGTTTAATGTGTTTTGTGAGGTCCTTTGCTCCATGTGCAACACTTCACTTAACCCTAAATGAATTAGGGTTTCATTTGGGCTTTATCCAAACCCACTTAATGCTATAAACCACTCCAAACACTAGTTTTAACCTTACTCTTTTCAAGACCATAATACAAGGTCCAAACCCTATTCTACTTGGCCCAACTACGAGACCTAAATTATTACAAGCTACTCTAAAATATTTGTACAAATAGAAGACTTCTCCTTGGGCTCTATTTCTCTAGAGTGATCTCTTCTGGGTAGGATTCGGGTTCGAACAACTGGTTGGATGCCCTAACAAGCTCAAATGGGTCAATTGTCTGATAAGTTCTTGATCCACCCTTTAGTTTTATGTATTCTTTTTTCTGTGACTGAAGTGGCTAGGGCGTACTTCATCAGGTGTAGATCATCTATAGGGTGTAGACCGTCTACAGGTTTTTAGATCATTTGGGTCTTAACAACCCCTAGCAAGAGAATCCCAAAAAGATATAATCATCTTCCAAGATTCACCTTCTTGGAACCTTGTTTCTCTTCTTTGTGTCTTTGGATTTTGAGATATTGGAATGAACTTTTCTTGGCATCTTGGGAGTCTTGAGAAACCCTAATTAATTAGTATATGTGTAAGGTTGTAGAAATTGTTAATTGTTAGCTTATTTTGTTATGATGACAAGTGCACCAGTCACAATGTACAAAGTAATAAAATATCATTCTTCTTAAAGGAACTGTGCAACATAAGACAATAATTACAATTATAATAAATTCTTAAAACTGTAATTAAAATAAAGAAAAAACATAACAATATTAGATTGTTTTTTTAAATTCCAACCTTTTTGAAATGTACAATAATATGTATAACCTAAACCTATTGACAAGGACACCTATTTATTGTATTTAATCTTTAATTTTTTATATAAAATAGTTTAGGAATTTTGATTGAAAATGCGAAAGATTTAAAACACACTAAATTTGAAATGTAAGATTTAAAAAACAGTAATTCGGTGACATAACAAATTTGGAAAACTAAACTCACAAAAATAAAAAAGGTCAATTCACAAATTTAAAATTAGTACAAATGTTCTTAGATTTCTAAATATTCATATGTAAGTTTGATCAATTAATCAGTTTAATTAATAAATTTAATTAAAAATGTCATTAAATAAGAAATATGAATCAAATCAAAATATTATTAAATCTAATTTGTATTAAAATTATCAAATCAAAATTAAGTAATTTTAATTATAAAATCAAAACATAATTTAATATTATAAAGTGCAATTTGAACTTCAAGAATTAATTATCTATGGATGAAAAATGAAACACATAAAAAGAGAAGAAGATAAGAAGATGAAGAGACAATTTGAAAAATGAGAAAAAAAAGATAGTTATAGACAATTTCTAAAACTGAAAAAAAAATCTAAAAAACTGAATTTAATCCTCTTAATTAGAGCACATTTAGGCTACATATAAGCTCTAATAAGTTACAAGCATAAGTCTAAATGCGAGTTCTAATTAGTTTCATAAGTTCAATTACTAAAATTTAAGATAAAACAAGAAAAAAGGTTTCTATACAAAAATAGAATAAATTTGCCTCAACTTCCGCAAATAATAGGAAATAGCATGTAAGACAGCAAAACATATGTTCGTTCATTTTGAAGCCCTAGAAATTAAAATTAAAATCCAATGCAACTAAAATCGATAAAAAAGTTATCTGCAGAAAAATGTAAGGCCAAAAGAGTAAGCATATGTTATATTAGTTGGAAATTAAAGTAATTATGTAGATCGAGTAATTTATTACTGTCTAAATAAATTATTAAAAGAACTAAAAATAAAGTATATGAAAAGTATTTTTTTTGAAAAATAGGAAAATTACAATAAATGAAGGTTGAATTGTGATTTAATTAATTTTTAAAATATTTTAAAAAATTATCATTTAATTAAAAATTATAAGAAGACAAATTGGTTTGTGAAAAAAAATAAAACTCAAATTATTTCCTTATATGTGTCATCTTAGACACATCCTCTATATATTTTCTTATTTTTCAGACTAAAGATCATATTGTAATTCATTGACAGATAACACTTATTGCATACTTGGCTCAAGATGGTACTATGAGAAAGAAAGACTTGAAGTGAAATCTTTTACGAATGTATTTTAACAGGTTTTGTTTGATGAAGTAAAACATTTCTTTAATAAAATACAATAAATATAATCAGATTAATATAGTCAAAAGCTTATTTTATGTTTAGCTCTTCAAACTCACTAGGGTCATGTTAGACACAGATTTCCAGCTCAACTAAATCACTTGAGTGATCATATGTTCATGTTTACTTTAACAAGTGATAAGATCACATTTATAGTGTTTAACTGATCGATGTAGGTGTAGATCAGACGCTTAGTTAAAAAATGTTCAATAAAACATTTTAGTTAGTTCTCTTACATCAACTTTCCTTCTTTGGTTAGTACAAATGACAATAAGATGCAATATAAAAGGAAGTAAAGGAGAGAAAAAATACACACAGTAATCTATACTGGTTCATCTATTGCAACATAGAGTACATCCAATTCTTGACTAAATTAGTCAAGTTCAACTAAGACTAATTTTGTGAAGTACATGTCGACTATTCTTTGGGCTAGTATCCACTCTTGGCTAATTCCTTTTCTCAAGCCATTCATGACTGACGCAGAGTATTCTTTACTCAAGTCACTCCTAACTAACATGAGTATTGTTTACTTAAGTCACTCTTAGCTAGCACAAAGTATTCTTTACTCTAGAAACTCCTGGTTAAAACCAAGTATTTTTTATACTCTTTAGCCACTCTTGGCGAACATAGGAAATGTTGAGGGTTTAAATGATCATTTGAACATTTTGTATGACTAAGAGAGAGTGTTTGTGTCTTTCAAAGAATACAAGGTTTGGAATTTCTCTCATAGTTCAAATCATTTCTCACTCTAAGGAGAGGTTACATCTTTCGATGAATACAAGGTGAGAGTTCAATCTCCTAGGTGACTAAATAGACACATCTTGTATTCTCTTCTAAGCTCTCACAAATCCATACACTTTTGGCAGTACTCCTACTCCAAGCACTAGGATCCTTTTTTGAAACTTTTGAGGATTGCATATTCTAGGTGTAGTTGTCTCTAAAAAGGGGGGTGGGTTTAGAATAGAGTTTGAACTCAACTCCTTAGATATTCAAAAGATATAAACACAGTATAAGACATAGAGAGAAGTAAACAAATATTTGTATTGGTTTACCCTACCAATAGGGCTACATCCAGTCCCCTTAAGAAAATTTTCTTAAAAACTTTCACTGAAAACTAGTATTATACAACTCTCTAGTAAACAAATATTCTACACCTCTCTAAGCAACGAGTTTTAACAACTCTCCACAAAATAAGTATTCTAACCTCTCCAAGTAACCCAATTTAATCTCTTCTTGAGATCAAGGCCTCTCTGCAACGAGAAAAAAATCTCAATTAGAGAGAACAATCAAAGCTCATAAGTACTCTTCACAAAGTGAAGTATGTACAATAGTTTGCTTATCAAAAAGTAGATAAAAAATGTGAATCAATATTAAACTCTAAAACTCTACACCTTTTCATTTTATGCTTTTCTTTTTCTTCTTCATCTTCAGGTCTTTATATAGCCTTCGCTTGATGACTATATGCCTCTTCCATGAATAAAATTCTATACGCTGTTGAATATTTTCCCTTTAAAGCGTTTATTAATTTTTCAATTCATTTGAAAACTTTCCATTTCTGCAGCATTTTAAACATTTAGATGTAAACTTATGATAGTGTTCTTCATAAGTCACCTTTTTTATTTATCTCTTTTCTCGTTGTCATTTGAACGTTGTATGCTTCATAATTTCTTCTCTTAATTTTTCATCACTCGTGTAGGTGCATATTCGTCTTTCTCTTGTTCAATTTGGAAATATCTACACCATTCTTCCACTGTAAATATAATTTTCAATAAAAGTGATCAAACAAATTCAATTAGGATGAATTTCAATTAATGTATAAATTTAGACTTTCTTATCTCGGAACTTCCAACATTAATTCATTTTCAAAAACTTTCTAAATCTTGCTTAATGTTGATCATTGAAGGAATTTATATTTAAATATATTTCAATAAATTTATAAATCGCATATTTGAAATTATAAAGATACTCCTTGTGGTTATAGATCGTCTATCGTAAGGAACTGCTTTGTTTGGTATGCTTTTGATCATTCCTTCTAATATACGTGTTGGTTCGTCCGTCTCATGCTTTTTGTAGAATTTGCATCATCTGATGCTTTTGTTTAGCAATGTCTTCATGTTGTTGCTTCAACCACTTGATTTTGATTGTCTAATCAGTACATTGACATTGATCCTTGCAAGATCGTTTATCAGCTTAACATCTGATGCATTATCTTTTGTACTATTGTCTAACCATCGTACAAGTGTATCATTTGATCTCTTCAATTTGGTGCGATAGTCTATATATTGTGTGATATCCCAAATTATTATTTAAGAATTTTCAATTAAAATTAATTGAATGTAAGGAATCTATTTCTTCACTATAGCATTTTTGGCGAAAGCTTACATAGAAATTGGATAGTCAAGGATTTCTGAAACGTAATAATAATATTTTTTTAAAATTAATCATTTATCTTTACGTGAAGTGTAGATCTTTTCTAATCCAATTTACGTATTAATATATATATATATATATATATATATATATATATATATATATATATATATATATATATATATATATATATATATAAAAGCAGTTTCTAATCAAATTCAATCCAAGAAATTATATGCTTTTACAAAAATATGCAACGGAAAGTGATTCATGCATAGAAAATTTTAACTTGAATAAAACATTTAAATATTATGGAAATTTCTGAAAATTTTTGAATAATTAAATTAATCAGTTTACTTTACTTTGTAAACCATTCCTGTATTGAAGAAGCAAGTTACATCACTGTTTGCATGAAATCAAGCCAATTGGCTATTATAAATTACGTTTTTGAAAATAATAACGAGAACTCCTCAGTGTTATTCCAATTCAGGATGTATCATAAATTAACTTAGCATTATTAATAAAAGTTAACTTAGACTCGTATAAATTCAATTCAATCAGAATCGGTGAAAGTTATTAATCTGCATCATTTGAGCTAAGGCAAAATTCTTATTTTATTACTTTAAATTCATATAATATTTGTACAAAATAATTACATCATACATAATTATACATATATACAGTCCATATATATATATATATATATATATATATATATATATATATATATATATATATATATATTTATATATATTTATGTTACAAAAAATTTACATATTCATATAAGTTATTAAACATACGTAGTCTCACCACATGGGTGGTACAAACAATTTTATTATTGGATTATTGTGGATCACAGGTGGCATGCAGAACGTAACCATTACAGATCTTCCGTCAAGTGCCAAGGGCACATCTTCAAAATTTGTAAACATGAAGATCCTTCCAGTACATTAGTTCTCCAATCTTTCCTAGAAAAAGGCAATAATATTGAAAGAAAGTAGAACGTTTGGTTCATCCATCACTCTTGATCTTTCATTCATTCATAATTAACAGTAAAAATAGAAAGAAAAAAGTGAGATATACATACGTTTTAAAGAATTGCCTTGAAGAAATTTTAAACATAAAATCTTAAATTTGTTATCAATATCAATTTCACCGTAATGAACAGTGGAAAAATCATAGCAAAGCATTATATAAATCAATGGATAACAACATAGGATAAATAACAACAGTGAATAGTCAACATAAATGAACAATCAACCAATCAATATATCATTTCGGCTAATTTGAAACCTCAAGGAACATTTCCTCCAGCCGCAAACCACATCTAACAATCACATCATGATCATGAGTGTAAACAAACAAACCATTCCAGTACAAAAAATCATATGTTAAAACTAATATGCATACATAAAAATGAATTTGATAATGAAGAAGAAAAGACGTGAGGCTTAGGGGTACCTCACTGGAAAAACGTTTAAAAATAAAGGCAACATGCATATCTCCTTTCCCTTACCTTTGATTTTAGTTAACGAAGAGCTACTTAAATTTTGGTGAAAACCTGTGTAAGGTTGATAGAGAATAGCGGGAGCTAGAGAAGAAGATAAACAGTGTTTGGTGAAAGTAAATTTCGTTTATTGTGTGATCCTGAGGGGTCCAATTTCGTTACCTTTTATAAAGACATTTGAATATTCCCAATTTAGTTGGAACTTGGTTAAGTTCAATGAAAGAATCTGGTTAACATCATGGTAATGACGACGTCAGCCATGCTGAGTTGGCAAAGGGAATTAAATGAGAAATGACCCATTCTTATCTGAGCATTAAATAATCCACAATAACTCTAGATTTATCTCAAATGCAATTTGTAAAAATTTAAACGAAATTTAATTCACTGTGGGTCCCCTTAGGGTCCAGTCATACGGATGCGACATCCGAGAGTAATGTGGAGTCGCAAGGCTTACTGATGCAACACTCGAGAGTGATGTGTGAGACGCATGTCAAAGTCGAAAGGCTTACGGATACAACATCCGTGAGTGATGTGGAAGATGCAAGTCAACACTGAGAGTTATGCAAGTCAAGGTCGAGAGTGATGTAAGCCAAATTCGAGAGTGTAACCGATACGGTGTCGAGTGGCCGAATGGCTGTAAGGCCGAGAGTCGTATTGTAGTACAACCATGAGGTGAAATGGATGAAGTAACTCAATAGTCAAAAGCCTTATTGATATGATACCAAAGGTCATGTGGATATGGTATCGAGAAGGCATACAAAATTAATATCCGAAAAGGCTCATTGATGCAGTATCAAGAGTCATACGGTATTGAGAAGTGATACAAATATCAATAGCTGAAAAGGCTTATTGATGTGGTACCAAGAGTGATGCAGTTATGGAGAAGCGATGCGGATACGACTCCGAGAGGAGATGCAGAAACCGTATTGGCGAGAAGCTCATGGATACGGAAATTGTATCATTCAAATATAAAATAATTTACAAAAATAATAATATTTGTTCAAATTTTTTACGATGTTACATATTGTATCTTTCAGTGTGTATTGTTTGATCAACTACGCTTCCTATTTGTGTTTTTTTTTTCTTTACGCACATGAGCTTAATATATCGTTTTACTTTTCTTATAGTGTTTGTTATCATCAAAACTCATATTACTCGTATAATATCATCTGAGCGATTATTTCGTCTAGTGACTTAACATATATCATCTTTACAACATTTTTGCATAGTGCATCCTCTATGTTCTTCTTGATGGTAGGCTTTATATAGTCGCTGGAAGAAGGTAGTCATTAAGAGGTAATTTATATCCATTAAACAATTCTTCCTTCATGCATTCTTTCAGTCTAATGAGCTTTAACTTGACCATTGCATTTAATGCATCTTATGCATCTTTAAATACTACTCTTCTTTACATAAAACTCCTAGATGACTGACATTGTATACTTCCCTCGATAGCGAAACCTTTTGTACCATCGCATGGTAAAAGTGCACATCGTGCATGATAAGTAGTTGAGCTAGAATTTGAAAGTAGTTGTGTCATGAAAGTTGGCAGTCCTTGCAGTTTTAACTCATATACCAAGAAATATTTTAATGTTGATGTTTGACATGATTGTTATTGAGGATATTGGTAACATGCTAGCTTTGTAAAGTAGACTCAAGCTTCAGAAATATTCTTTGATCTTGTGTTAGGTTGATGTTTGCATTGAGCTTATCATATGATGTTTTTTCACTTCTTTATCAAACGTTTGGTTGATCTTTGTAAGGCACATTTCATATGAAATTCATCAATGCTTATTAGGTGAAGTGAAAGATCTTCTTAATGTTCTTTTGTCCTATTCTTCATTCTTCAACGGACAAATGTTGTTATTGATCAACAATTTCTTATTGTCTGATGTATGATGTGCTTATATGATTTGAACTTCATCTTATCAGACGCAGCTACATACTTTTTAGGTTTAAGCACTTAATCAAAATTGTAGGATGTTGAAATTTTACCTTAATGTTTTTCAATGTACAATAAAATTATAATTTTGTACACAAAATATGTGTTATCATGGTATAATTAAATTATGTATACCTTGATGGAAACATCTCTACAGAAGCAAAAGACAAAAGAATTTTTAAACTTTTCCCATGTTTGAAAGCAAACTTGACACTTGGTTCCTCTTCCAAAGAAGGATTTCCTTGGTGAAGAACCCAAGCGAATACTTCCATTTTAGAGACCTTAGAAGAACAAGAAGAAAACAAGAATCAATTCAAAGGTGATTTTGCAAGAGGCGAGGCGCTTTATATATAGATGTCTAGCTCTCTTGCACTCTTTGCTACCAAAGATGTGGGACTAAATGCAAAACCAAGTTGCACAAAGAAGAAAATGTTAGCATTGATGTTGCTTTTGTATTTGATGAAGTCAACTCAAACTAAGAATGGAGATCACTTGGAGTTGGTCTAGCCTTAATGTGTGTGTGTGTGTGTGAGTGTGACCCAAACCATGAACATGCACCTTACATCATTGGAATGCGCTTAAAAGATCTTTTAATAACTCAACACATAAAACTGGAATTAAGTGGGACTTACTCAGTTCAAAAATCATTGCATCAAAGTAGTTAAAAATGCTTGTTTTTGAAATACAGTTTGCTGAGAAATCCTGTTAACAAAAATTCAATTGATTCAATTTTGTTTTCAATTGATTGTTTCGTAACAGTAAAACTGATTTTAAAACTATTTTAGTTATATAAAACAGACTTGGTATTCACATTGAACATACACAGAGAAAGAGAAATATTGCGCGAATCATTAGAGAATTATAGTGAATACTTTGAGAAACAATTAGCTTTGATGTGGGTTGATTCAAGAAGAATCAAGATAGCAAATCTTTAAGCTCATCCTTGGTGAAAGATAGTGTGTTCTGGTTCTGCATCACATGGAAGTTGTTGTAGTTAATTTCCTTCACTGATTTTGATCTGTAATTACAATGTTGGTTTCGTTTTTTATTAAACATTGTATTAGTGTGTTGTTTTTTCTACAAGTGTATATGGTTTATGCTTGTAGAAGTGCAGTATGGTTTTGCACTATTTGTGAGTGTTCTTGTAGGATGCAAGAGTGTGTTATTGCAGGGTGCAAGAATATGTTCTTGTAAGGTGCAAAAGTGTGTGTTGATTGTATTAATTAAACTAGATGGTTCTTCAGTGGGATTTCTTTGCTTGTTGACAAAGAGACTGGATGTAGCTCTTGAAGAAGAGTGAACTAGTATATTTCTTAGTGTTCTTGATCCCTCCTATCCCTTTCTTGATTTGTTATTTGATTCTACATAATTCTCTTTACTGCTGCATATTTTAAACTAATTGTTTCGTAATTCAATTAGTTAATTTTTTTTGTACTGCAACTTTGTCATCTCTGTTCTTTGTTGTTTTGTGATTCGTACAAGCTTTCTGCAATTTAGATAATTCTCAATCATACTATTTTTTTTTTGTGAACATATTGATTGGATTTTTCTTAAAAATTTATTCTTGAATAATCAATTGACTATTTCTCAATTTTAATCAATTGTGTTTATTGTTATTGTAATCTTTTAAAAAATTATGAATAATTATTTTATCAAATGAATTGATTATGATCTGTCTTTTACAATCTGTGAGAATGTTAACTAATTGTATATTGAGTCTAATTGATTTATGTCTGGTGTTGGATTTTTCAAACTAAATCACTTAAGCGATTGTTTTCTTGATGATTACTTTTTTTGGGTCAAGAATTTCAAGATTTTACATTCACTGTTTTTCATCTTTAATTGTTTGCAATGTCTAGTATTGACTCTGACAAGTATTTGTGAATTGATTGAATCTTGGATTTAATTAATTGATTCTGTGTTGAACTCTACTGCGAGTTATTTCAATTGACTATTTTAGTGTTTCAATTGATTAATTTTGTGTTGTACTGTACTGTGAGATCTTTTAATTGGTTGTTTCAGTGTTTTAATTGATTGATTATGTTCTGTGCAACCAAATTTCCCACTATAAATTGTTTTAATAAAAGACTCTCATTCTTTTTATCAATTCTTTCTTACTGTTTTGCGAAAATTCTTGAATGTCAATTCACCCCCCTCTTGAACCCAGCCTAAACTTTTTTTCAGAAAAATCAGAGTACCTATGCTCTCCATGTAGCTAGTGCATATTTTGTCCTAATTTGGCTATGTTCTCCCGAAGTGGGACTTCTAGGTACTCCCATGTGTGTAGTCGGTCATTGACTTTGACCATCCAACAAGGTCTAATTGAGGTCAATTAGGGTCAACTTATGTCTCTAAAAAAATACAAAGAAACCTACTTACACCTATACATTTATATACAAGTCTAGACATATACAAGTTATCTACAAGACTAAAAAGAAAGTAAAAAAAAATCATATTATTTAAACTTTTCAAGTGTAGAGTCTTCATCCATGAAGCTTTATCTTTTTCTTTTCTCTTAAAGGAAGATGGTTTCCATCATACCTTGTACAACATAAATATTCTCTTTGTTGGAAGACCATTTGTGAACCATATTTTCGTGTTGTTAGGAAAATGTTTCTTCCAATTCATGTATTTCAATCTTGTAACGCCACACATTAGTGTAGATATCCTTAATGATCTCAATATCATCTCTTTGCTACACCAATTAAACAACATAAATATGTTTCTCATTAATAATTACACAATAATTACACAATTAATTTGTTTATGCAACAACACTAACTAGAGATAGCTAATTTTTTCAAGGTTTAATTTGATGTCTCCCTCAAAAGTGAATGAGTATTTCCATATTTAACACATTGGAAACTTATGAGGTAAATCAACAAAAGAAAGAACATTATACATAACTTAATAAATGTTTTAAATTATAAAAAATTGGCAATATTGAGGATTCAAAATTGAAAATTTATCCCCTATACACTAACTAATTAACTAATATGTGCCCCCGTTAACAAATGTATAAGGTGTAAAAATATAGAATTTTTGTGATAAGTATACAACATACAAGATCTTAAAATCATGTGTATTGAATTTTCAGTACTTTAAAGATTCAATTAAATGAATAGCAACTTATTTTCTTTTACTCTCTATTTACAATCTTTCTTTCTTAATGAATGATATATTTAAATGTTATGTGTTTGGTAATTACATAAATATAAAACATTATTATTCTGGTCGACAGACAATCAAATTTCAGTCATCATCACGAAATTACTTTTTATTAATTTAATTACTATGTTATCCTTTACTATTACTTAATTTATTAATCTCTTTAATTAACAAGTTATCTCCCTGTTACACTACACATGAAACCTTACATAAAGTACATGCCTTTCATGTTCACTCTCGGGTTGGATCATGGGACAAAGGGTCTCCTTTTTCATAACAACACTAAGGTTTAATTTGATCATCATACAGTGAGCTATAACTAATACACATACACTTCAATGCAAAATCTTAAAATAAAATAAATAAACTATTATTGTACCACAAGTAATCACTTGTGTCATTTGACACCTTTTGATCCAAATAGGAGCAGTAGCAACGACAGATCTAAGGGCTTTGCCAATATTCATCTTATGGGAATACGTCTCACACATTCATTGCCATTTCGATGGGTTTGGTTCATCATTGTTAGTCACCATTATTGATGTTTGAGCATTTATATCTAAATTATTAGTTAGTATGCTAGTCCAGAAACTATGCATTCTTTCTTATTTAATGTATTTAGAGAAAATAAATTAAGTCAGGTCAATCAAGATTTCATCCAACAAAATAGAGTTTAAACTTAAAATTTTAATTAATGAAAAAATTATACTTGCCTTTCCACATTCAGGCTATCTTCAATTTTAAAATATAAATTTACTTTTTTTTTATAAATTGATATTGAAAATTTAGATAAACATTCACATTTCTTATAATTTATAAATCAATATCTATATTCTCTTTCGTTTTTAAATAGAGAATTACATTTCTTACACTTTTAATAAAGTACATTATCTTTCTTTATTTCATTTAAAAATATTATATCGACTAAAAATTAAATAAATAATTATGAAAATTAAAAGTTAAAATTTAAAAAAAATTATAAAGAAAACGATATTTTTTAAATAAAATAAACGAGGTAAACAACATTTTATTAAAATAATAAAGAAAGTCAACGTCATCTATAAAATATGAGAAAAATAAATATTTATTTGAAAGTTAAAAAAAATGTAAATATTTGATTAAAAAACAGAGAAAATTGTCTAAAGGAACATATAATGCTTTGATGTGATATATGAAACTCTTGAAGTTGATTCAGATTGGTTCCTCCATGGTAATATTGTGAATAAAGTTAGGACAATGTTTTTCACAATTTTAGTTATAAGTATAATTTGTACTTTTAATACACAAAAGCAAGTCAATGACATAGTAATTACCATGTAGTAATTTTGTCATTTTCCACCATATTAGAAAATTGTGCAAATGAAAAAAAGCAGGATCTCAACAGTTGTGTGGAATTGGTCCTCCAGCGAGGCATTTAAAATTGTGAAATCGTAACACGAATAATAGATTTTACTTTTTTTAAAAGTAAAATAAAATATATATATATATATATATATATATAATAATATTTTTTGTAAAAAAATAAATAAATAAGAGAAATTAAAAAAAGTATTTGAGGGATGATTCAACCTTAATACAAAATTATTTAATTTTATATAGTCACATTTTTTCTATTTTACTTAATGTGTTACATGAAAAGTAATTAAGTAATTGAAAAGATTAATTGATGTGTTGGATATATTATGAAGGAGTAATACCAATGTAAAATCTATGTAAAAATATCTAGTGCCCAAATCAGATCCAAATTAAAGTCACCAATCCTATAAAAACAAACCAAATATACACACATAACTAATCAATTTGTTAATACTTCATCAAACTTAAGTCTACAAAATCAACTACTTCGGCAATACTTAATAAAACTTAAGTTCATCTAATATAAATCACTCAGATTAAAATAAAAATTAAAGAAATCTTCATTAGTTTTATCTCCTTCATAAAACACGTCAATAAGAACATTCTCCTCCTCTAAAGTTGGGATGACAAGAACATCATCATCTTCCATGCCACCTTGGACTTGACCTTCAACCAAGTGTTCATCATCTTCATTTGAATTAAAAGTATCATTTAAATGTTCATCATCTTCATTTGAATTAAAAGTATCATTTAATCTATATTGCCCAAGTGTGTGAGTTGTGGAGTGTGATTTTTTTCTGGCTAATAAGGAGAAGTCCAATAAGATCTTGTTAGTGTATGCTCTAATGACTTTGGATGTGTGAGTGTGACTGAGGTTTTAGAATGAAGAGAACTTAATTAAATTAATTTAGTTTTATTTTAATTAAAATTGAAATGAAACCCAATCAAGAAGAAAGAGTGAACAGAGACTCTTCATTTGCCTTAATTAAATTAATTTAGTTTTATTTTAATTAGATTTGAAATAAAACCAAGAAGGAGTAAACTGCAAAGACTCTTCATTTGTCTTAATTAAATTAATTTATTTTTATTTTAATTGAATTTGAAATAAAATCCAATCTCACGAGAAGTGAACGTGCAAATCAACAACATAAGATACTCTTCATTTGAAATGAGAAGAAATTAGATACTCTTCATTTGAAATGAGAAGAAATTAGATACTCTTCATTTGAAATGAGAAGAAATTAAATTTAGTTTTATTTTAATTAAATTTGAAATAAAACCCAAGAAATAAGCACAAGAGTAAACTCCAGACTCCATATACGCTTCATTTGTCTTAATCAAGAGAAGTGAACTGTGCAAAACAACAATTCAAAATAACATAAGAGACTCTTCATTTGAAATGAGATGAGACTCTTCATTTGAAACAGGTGAAGCTAAAAAGACTTTGATTTGAAATGGAGTTGGAATGAGAGTAAAGATATAGAGAGAGATTCTTTATCTTTTTTTAAAATTTTAATTGCATTAATTTTGATTAAGTGGTGTTAAGTGACAACTAGTATCACAATGTCAGAATTTAATTACATTAATTTTGAATAAAATTGGACTCTCAATTTTAACCACCATGCTCACTAGTTCTTAAACCTAATCACAAACATTACCATTAAAAAATAAAAACTAAATTTAAAAAAATTCTTTAAATATCCAATAAAGAGGACCAAGTTGGGATGCATTTGGTTACGGTACCAACCATTACACGTGTTAATCTAATTCCAGAAAAAGAAAGTAATTAGTAATCATAATAAACCAAAAATTCAAAACTATGATTACAAAAATTGTTACTTTTGTCATCACTGCATCATGATTTTGTGGACACATGACCCAAGGCACACCAATTTGAAATACTCTTTTCCATTGTGCCCATATGAACCCATAACATTTCAATACTCTTTCTCAATATATTTCAAAGTCAATATATGTAAGATTTACAATAAGTATTGTCATTAAAAATAATAATTAATTAGAGCCATGTTGCAAAACTAATTAAACCATGTCAATTGAGATTATAAGAATGAAACATGTAAATTTTGAAAATAAGTATAAAAATTATAGTAACTTTCTTTTGTCTCTTTCATCAAGTACTGAAACAAGATGCAACACATAATATAAAAAATGATGTTTTTTTTATTGATTAAGCAATTGATTTTATTGAGATTTGTTCTTTCTATAAATATATAAATATAATTGTTACAAATATTTATTTAAATATAATTAATTAATTTACAAAAGAATTGTGCTTTGGAAATTACAATCATATTTAACATTCAATTTATTTTACAAGTAAAAATAAAATCACATAAAAAAATGTTTCCTTTATTAATTAGATTATAATTAATCATTAAGCTGTCTAATTGTGTGTTCATATATAAATATTGATTGAATATTTATATATTCATAGAAACTTTTATGCACAAGAATCCCCTAGTATTACTATGTTGTTCTAGTTGTCCAAAATCTTAACTAATAGGGTCATAGTCTACTGTAACTGTCTCCAGAGTGTTTTTTTTTTTTAAAAAAAGAGAGAGAATAAAGAAACTCAAGAAAAAATTTATGCTTTCAAGCATTTGAATTGTAAAGGTGTCAAAGATCATCAAAATATTAAGGTTTTATATCATGCAAAAATTTCATCATCTTACATTGCATATTATCAATCTTAACCTTTTTTTGGCAAAGTGAGATACCAACATGATGCTTGAACTTTTACATTTTAGGTCCCAATGTCCATTCTTTTATGCTTTGAGCACTTTCCTATGTTTCAATTTTCTGTGCTTAGTGCTTTTTATGTTTTGAGTCCTGAATCTACTCTTTTTACGTTTCGAGTCTCCATGTTCTTTACTTGTATTCTTCGAGTTCCGGCTTCCACTATTTTTATGCTTTAAGCCCTACACCCACTTTTTTTTTTGTCTTCAAAGTCCCTATATTTTCATTCCTTATATGCTTTGGATCCGTAATCCTTATACACTATGATGATATAAAAACATTCAATTACTCATATTACTTAATAAAAATTAAGTAAAGAGAGCCAATTGTGAACACACAATTTTATTCTTCTTTTATTTTAGTATTACTTGATTCAGTAACAATTTCTTACCTATAAAAAATATTTTAATACTAATGAATTCTTTATAATCTAAAAAAAAATCTTTTTATCTTATATTCATTATAATCCACTTTGCTTTGCTTCTTTAAAAAGTTCATTTAGTTAATTTAATTAACTTTTTGATTATTTCATGTGAGATATATTTTAAAATTAAAAAAAAATAATTAGCTCAGCTAATTAGAGGTACTTCATAACAAATGTGATAGGGTAGTATTATATATCTTATAGGTAATTCGCTCTTAAATTTAAAATTAAATTTTGTAGACAATTTATATTCAAGAAAATCTTTTTTTCCAATGCTTTTTTAATAATTATTGATAGTAACTCTTATTATTTTTAAATATCCCACGATGATTATTTGCAACAAGTTTTACGATAAAAAGAATTGTGTATAAATTTTAAATTCAATGTTTTAAGATTTCTTTTAACAGCCAATAATAATATAAAAAAGAATTAAAGATGAGCACTTCAAGAATGAGCTAACCCTTATACAAGTACAGAAAGTTACATAGCTCATCACTAATGATCCATCAACTATTTTTTCTATACCATACCAACATCTAATAACTTTCCAACAAATGATATAACCAATGACTACCCTACCATACAGTTATTCATCCCCGTGTATCAACTATTCCCCTAATCTGCTCCACAATATAGTTTTTGCTAACCAATCTTCATCAGGTGAATATTTATCATTTTTCTGATGTCAACAGTTCCTTCTTGAAGTATAGCCTCCTTCTTAGTCCCTGCTCCCTTTCGATGTTATCCATTGTCTTCCGCCTTCTCTAGTGTAATTATTCCTACCTGTAGAAACAAAAAGCAATCTTCCCACACCTAAATCCAGTTAACAAAATCTAAACTCCTTAAACTACACAATTCTGATATGTTTCCTACCCACAAAAACCCAAACACAGTCATTTATATTCTCAACCTCCATCTACACTAATTATAATTCTTAACCCAACGACTTAAGACATGCACACGGACATATGCACCATTGAGGGTACGTGAAAGATATTTTTTGATATTTATGATTTAACCAAGTCCAACTCCTCCATTGTGCTATGGTGTAAATTTCACTACTGTCCACTATCCTATTCCTAAACACAATTTTGTTCCTACAGCAATCCACACCCCTTTCCAAACTATGTTCTATTTTGAATTCAACCAAATTCAATGAGAAATGTGCATATTTACGTCCAGCCTTACATGTCTAACTATTATAATGCCTATCCATTTGTCACACTCGTTCCACACTCTTTGTGCCACCTTACAAGTTATAAATAAGTGTCACTAATAGAAAAATAGCCTTCGTCGTCGGTTCTGAGAGGCTTTTTTCGTCGGTTTTCGACCCGACGTTGACCCAGGAGACGTTGAATCAGACGTCGGTTTAATAGCCGACGTGGTGATTGGACTCACTACGTCGGTTAAGAAAACTAAACCGACGTGGTGATTAATATAGTAATTATTTTCAGAAGTTGCACCACGTCGGTTTTGTCCCAAAAACGACGTGGTGAAGAGAACACCTATGTCGGTTTTGGGCACCCAACCCATGTGGGTGTGCTCTTCACCACGTCGTTTTTGGGACAGAACCGACGTGTTGCAACTTCTGAAAATAATTACTATATTAATCACCACGTCGGTTATGGTCAAAAACGACGTGGTGAGTCCTTCACAACGTCGTTTTTGACCTTAACCGACGTTGTGTGTGTGTTTTTTTTTTAAATAAACAGATTAAATTAGCTACTACCCACCCTGCAAACAGTTCCAGAAACCAGATTTAATTCATTTTCAGTTCACATAATTTAATTCAGAAACAGTCCAACAAATAATATACATAGCAATGTACACTAAAATGGTCTTGTAATACATTAAGAAAACTTCTAATATGTACTTCTAACTTTAAGAAAGAACTTTGCCCATTCTTGTTGAACTTCTTATATGTCAGACCTTGCCAATGGTTTTGTATCTATAAAAACCTGAAATAAATGTGCAAAGTTTAGTCTTAGAATTTCAAAATTAACAAACATTTGACATATATTATAAACTTATAAAAGAATAACTTACATGCTCCCAAGAATTCATGATCG
>Ga0209489_106518_pt1 | contig 18661 bp, 11 predicted proteins | sample SiratrowhiteBW_FD_187527 | JGI IMG/M metagenome (GOLD analysis project Ga0209489, IMG submission 187527) | Root nodule microbial communities of legume samples collected from California, USA - Siratro white BW (SPAdes) (version 2) | ecosystem: Host-associated > Plants > Roots > Nodule | place...
TAAAAAAAAGCAATATACATTTTATATTATCATTCAGAATCAATTTGTCATATAAAATAATTTTCTTATTTTTATAATAGTTTTCTAAAAACAATATTTAAGACAACTGTCTATTAATTGAAAAATAAAAAATATATTAAAAAGTACATGAAAATTAAAATAAAATAAATTGAATAATAAGTATTAAATTAATTGATAATATAGATTTCCCTCCACCTATAACATAGGTTGTTAGTTACATATTCTAAATTAAAAAATTGTTTTTTTTAACGGCAGAAAATTGTTAAATCACACGTTAAGAAGATTTTGCATGCATGACATTAGAAAAAGAAAACAAATTTAGAAAAACTGTTTTTTAACCAAATACACTCACAGCCAACACTGTAAAGTGTAAAAACAATTGAGTGAACATAATTTATTGATAACATTGGGAATAAATCTCTTTCTAGAAGCAATTGAAAATTCACATATTTCTTTCTCCATTATATATCAGTTAAACATTTCTAAATGAGTGTGAAATTACGAGAATTATATTTTCACCGTTTTAGAAAGAGTGGATTGATATTGATTTGTCAAACTTTTCTTACCATCAACATTAAGACCCATTTAAGACCAATAGTCAACTTATAAAGTGTAAATATATAACCAAAATACGCATCTAACATTAATAATAGAAACAAATATAACAACTAAATAATAAAAAAATATATAAAATTTAGAGTTAAAGTCCTATAAAGCATTCAGTTGAAACAATCAATTGACGACAATAAATATAAAACAATAGACAGGTGGAAATTTTTGAAAACTTTAAATGGTAAAACTTCATAACATGATGGATGCCTTTTTATTGATCTGATGTCAAATACTTTTAAATTAACTGCATATTTCCTTCATAATACTGATAAATTTAGTAGCATTGTTGAGATGTTTTCAAAATTTTCAGATTTTATTCTTATTAGTTTTAATTCTTTATATTTTGTTATATCTTGTTTTTATTTTAAACATAAGAGTATCACAATTTAAGACATTCCTAAAAACTATTTATTTTTCAAAAATACTCAACTCATTTATCTATCTATATCCAACGTATATAGTGAAAAATAATGTTTTCCAAAGCATTATATTTTGAAAACAGAAATATTAATATACTACATGGTAGTATATTAATAAGAAATATAATCCACCTAAGTAAACAATTATTGGCAAGAAGATAAAACTAGTAAGAATAAAATCATTTATTTATCATAAGAAAAAATGAGATAAATGAAAAAAAATTTATTTTAAGAACTAAGAATATTTTTGTGAGATCCTATGATGTGAAAAAATGTGGAAAAATGGAGATCATGATGCATGGATTAACTTATGCATGAAGTAAGGTAGATCCGGTGCCAACAATTATGTATGATCTAAATTACTTAAATCTAAAATTACAAGGAAAATCACGCCCGTGAGAATGTATGTAAAATGTTTTGTTGCTTTCCATAGTAATTGAAATCTGAGTGGCAACTAAGTTCCACATACCATCTTCAATTGAAATAACATTGAAAAATATTTGAACATTCTTACGATAAACTCTACTTCATTCAACATGCTGCTCTTTTCCTTTGTATAGTCTAATAATTAATCATAATTATACCAAAATATGCAGAAGCTAAACTATACCAAAACTAATTGTATTGTTAATATATTTGATTCAAAATGATATATAAAAAAATAAAAATTAACATATTAAAATTGCGAAAAAGTTAACAAGCAATTCACGTCTTCCTTTTTAGGCAACAAATTTTATTCAAATTATTATGAAACTGATATAAAGATGTTGTTAAAAATGTGATAAGTAAAACACTTGATATGTCCAATGAATTAATTTGTTGATAAAATTTATCCAATAATTGTGGATTCAAAACAATCAATTGAGCCTGAATTCAAGTGAATGTATAAATTGTTATGAAAATTTTCGTTTTGGATTAAAATTACTCAAACTTTTTTTCATAATTGATTGGTGCAGAGAAAAATGTGTAGGTGCAGAATGCGGGTTGGAGGGAAGATATATGCTCTTTATGAGGAGAATTAAATTGAAAAGTTACATGGCAGCAGTTATATTTGGTGTAGTCACTTCTTCTCTCACTAACCCAAAACTTTGAATGAAGTGTCTTTTCCATTAACCTTTTTAGAACACCGAAACACTAATTACAAAGTTCACTTCTACCTTTTACAATAACACATTCTCAAAACCTAATAACTCTATGTATCTATGTGGCGGTGGTGACTAATTTAGCTTCATAACAATGGTACTTATTTTTCATTTTTTTTTTTCTCAACCAATGAACTAGATATAATGGATGAGTTTGCAAGAAGTAATTTATTATGCATGCATGAATGTTTACTATGAGAAACACAGATCTAATAAGTACTTTGCTTAAAATGAATAGAGCTTTCCTAATAAAAGCTATTGTGGCATATGCTATATTGCTGAACCATGCTGTGATTAATTATACTACTGTTCCATCTCAACTTATAAATATCTTAACAACAAAATATATCATTTTAACAAAATAATAAAAAAAATAAAACAATCATTAACAGACAATTAATTGAAAGAAAAATTATATGAAGTTTGTACACGTGTGAAAGGTAAAATAAATTATTTAATACATATTTAAAAATAAAAATCAGAAAGATGATATATTAAAAATTTATTTAGTGAGAAAGTAATTTGCATTGTGTAGGAAGTAACTGCCCATTTTCATTATCCTCCTTAAAAACATGGAAACCCTAATTACAAAATTCAGTTTTACCTTTTACACCAACACACTCTCACAAAACTGGGTAACCCTACCAAATACTCTCCCTATTTCTAGAATCTTCCTATGCATCTCTGCGATGTCTAGTGTGGAGCCGCGGTGTTGAACCACGACGTGATTGGTTGAGCTACATAACAATGGTATTTTTGTTTTCATTTGAAGTTGAGTGTTTTCTTCCCTTTTTCTCTACCAATGAATTACATCCGATGGATGAGTTTGCAATAACTAATTTACTATGCATGCATGAATGTTCACTATGAGAAACACAGATTTAATAAGTATTTTGCCTAAAATGAATAGAGCTTCCCTAATAAAAATTATTATAACCGCATATGCTATATTGTTGAACCATTGTGTGTAATTGAATTTTTAAAATTAACCACACTACTGTTCCATCTCAAATTATAAATATCTTAACAACAAAATGTATCATTTTAACAAATTAATAAAAAATAAAATAATCATTAACAGACAATTAATTGAAAAAAAAAATTATACAATGTTTGTACGCGTGTGAAAGAAAACATAAATTATTTAATACATAAATTTAAAAATAAAAACCAGAAATATGATATATTAAAAATTTATTTAGTGAGGAAGTAATTTGTATCATTTTTTTGAACAACAAAGAATGAATAAAATAAAAGGAACACTTAAGGGGTGTTCCAACCCTTATAGAACACACTCTATCCAAGAATAAGTGTCACAATTACCAAAACATTAATTCATACATAAAGACACTCTATTAAACAGATCAAAACCAGGATACTGGGGCACCTGAAAAAGAACCGAACCAGTATTATGCATTTGTACGATGTTTGTAAGCGTGTGAAAGAAAAAATAAATTATTTAATACATAAATTTAAAAGTAAAAATCAGAAAGATGGTATATTAAAAATTTATTTAGTGAGGAAGTAATTTATATCGTGTAGAAAGCAACTGTCCATTTTCATTAACCTCCTTAAAAGCACACGGAAACCATAATTACAAAATTCACTTTTACCTTTTACAACAACACACTCTTAAAACTGGGTAACCCTAACACATACTCTCCCTGTTTCTAGAATCTTCCTATGCATCTCTGCAGTGTCTAGGGTGGAGCCGCGGTGCTGAATGGCTATGGTCACTGGTTTAGCTTCATTCATAACAATGATATTTTTGTTTTCATTCAAAGTCGGATCTTTTTCTTCCCTTTTTCTCAACCATTGAACTAGATATGATTTTCTCAACCAATGAACTAGATCTTATTGACGAATTTTCAAGAAGTAATTTACTATGTAGACATAAATGTTTACTATGACAAACACATATCTAATAAGTACTTTGGTTAAAATGAATAAAGCTTCCCTAATAAGCTTACTTAAATGAGAAGACTTCTATAAAATCTATTGTAATGGCATATGCAAGTGTAGAACTTCTGAATATGTTATATTTGTTTTAGTATTAAAATACCCTTCTAGGTGGCTTCGCAAATGGAAATCTTGAGTGACTTCTAATTAATAAATTTTACTTCTATTATCTCAGGTTGTTTGTTTATGTGTCTTTGTTAACACTTAATTTCAGCAAAATTCATTTCAAAAGATAATATTTCTAATTAACTTCTAAAAAAAGAATTAAAAAAAAAGAGAGGGAGAAGTTATTTAATCAAATTTTGAATTTTGTGTCTTGTAAAAATAAAATACAAAGGTTTTGTTTTAATTTCATTTTATTGAAGAAATAAAAAAAAGAAGGGAGTTTTCAATAAATAAGTGAGTTTTTATTATATAGACTTTGCTTTTTCTGTATCCATTTTTCAAAGAAGATTGAGGGAATGAAAACATAAAAGGGGCAAAAAGACGTGGCTTAACTTCAAAAAGGAGGGTTTGGAACTCATGGTGAAATGAGAGGGAACAATTTGTTCCACTACTCTGCTACGAAGGACAAAAAGCAAAAAAAAAACGGTTTTGTCTCCCTGCAAACAAAAGCTGTTTGGTTCCCTCTGCAACGAAGATGGCCTCTGCAGCAAAGATTTGGAGAGGATATTCCTTTTGTCGGAAATTTACGGTGAGACAAGGAGTTACTTGGTTTTCCATTTATCATAAGGAGGGGTGACCGTGGGGGCACCAGCTTTACGGTTTCATTGTTTTAGAGAATCAAGAAAATAGAAACAGAGGAGAAAGGAGGAGGCATAAAAGTGTAGATTGGAAAAAACACTAACACAAAACACAACCATCACAGCGGGGGAGAATACATTCAAGAGGAGGAGAAACAGGTATGGTTTCAAAATCTAGTACGATTAATGTTGAATGTCTGCATCTACTGCCATGTCTTGTTTGGTTTGTGGGAATTTCTTTGTTTGTTTCATTTATGAAGACTTTGTTTTTCATGCTTTGCCTATCCTTCCTACTCTCTCCCGCTTTCTATCACTGTCATGGTTTCTGGTAAGGGTGGTTGAACAACCAAACCCTCATGCTTCGCCCATTCCTTCACGTGAGCACTCTCCAAGCTTCCCCTTTCTATCTGCAACCACCATTCTTGTTAACCATCTTTCTCTCTCTCGCTCTCCCATTGCACCTTCAGAGTGACGTTCCTGTGCCATAGAACATCCACCAACCCCTAACCTCCTTCTTCCCTGCCTTACTTCCATCGAATGCCTTAGAACCTGACCCTGAAGCCACGCTCCAGCCAGCACATCTCGCTTACCAGCCTCTGCACCTCTCGCTCACCACCAAAGCCTTGCCTCTGATCACGTCGTTCTCCCCCATCACCTTCTTCTCCTCCCTTGTTAACCCTTCGCCATCTTTAGCCATACCTTTCACCCAAACAGCACCTCCTTTTAGCCTCCACAATGCTGTCATTCGAAACCACCTCCACCACCAACTCTTGCTATGCTTCCCTCCACCTTGTTTCTCCCTCCTACCTCACTGCATCTCCAAAATCCGGGTAGCCACCATCTACCCTCACCACACGCATCTTTGCCCCCAAGACAGCCCCAACGACGTTCCCATGGCCTCCTTTATCATCTCTGACACAACCATCAACCCTTGCCAAGCTCTCTTTGCCACACTCCACCTTCCATCAAGCCATTATCCTCTCCGCATCATTTCACTCTCTCTTTCAAGCCATGCCTACCTCCAAACTCACGTAACAACCACCATACCCCTCGCGTAGCCACTTCCCACCTTCACTTCATCCCCAAGCCTAACCACCATCACCATCTTCAGCCATCACCACGCTGCTAGGAGCCACCTTCGTTTCATCCACAACCTCAACCTCCAGGAACCCTCACAAAGCATCATAATCTCCTCCATGGCAACCCCTGTTAGTGCCACCCTAACATCCAACAGCCCCCTAAACCACCATGCCTTTCAGCCCTAGCCACCACATTTCCCTACGCTGCCTCGCCTCCCCATTACAACCATCAACTTCACCTCCTAATCAATCACCATGACGCTGCCACATTTTTTACAACCACCATCACGAGCCTGCATACCTCCATAGCAACCTCCACCATGAAGCTTCCATCAACCTACCTTCCTCCCAAACCATTCAGCAAACAACCTTAAGACCATAATGCTCTCTCATAGGCATCATCTACTCCCATGCATATCCATTCCCCATCTCCAGCGCATCTCCTTGCCACCATCATCTTCTTCTCTCTCCATCCCCCTCCACCATGCTGCCCACAACCCGAGCACTCCACCTCCAACGCACTTCCACATACCTCCAAACCACCAAACTCTCTTCTCGCCTCACCATGCCCTTGCTAGTAAAAACCATGCGTCAACTCCATACACTCCCAACGTTTTCCTCCATCCTCACCGTTCCCATCACTGCCTCAACACTCACCACGCATGGCCTCCAGCCTAGTCACCATTTCCACCAAGCCACTGCCACCTCTCCTTCATCACCTCCGAACCACCAATCTGCCCCAACCATGACTCTGTCATACTAAGACAGCCCCAACACCAGTTTCTGGCGCCACTCTTGTCGCCAGCAGCACCTCCTTCTCGCCTGTACCTATGCCACCATACCTTACCACTCTCCTCGCCACCTTTTCCGCTCCAACTCCACCTCAACGCCCTCGTCTCTAAAAGAAATACAGAATCCCAATTAACATTATCTTTTACCTTTCTATTATAACAACTTTTGTTATACAGCATTCTAGAATGTTGCTGAGGTGTCCCTTTCTGTTTTCTTATTTTGTTTTTCCTTCATGTGCAGCTTGTGTATATATCTCTCATCTTTTTGGTAGATAAAACATAATGTTATTTTTCATTCATCTTTCTCTCTGAAGCCTTTCTATATTCTGGTTTCCTTTTATGGTATCAGAGCTCCACTTGGAGCTCTGCTAATTCCTTGTCAAAAATGTCAGATGTCTCTAAGAATGTTACCTCAACATGGTCTGATCCCTGTCTTGACCCTTCAAGTCCATATTACATTCACCCCAGCGAGAATCCATCCTCTGTCTCCATTTCTCCAACTCTGAATGGTAGCAATTACCATTCCTGGTCTCGGGCATTTAGAATGGCCTTGATATCCAAGAATAAGATGGGTTTTCTTGCCGGTACCATACCTGCCCCAGATACCCAATATTCTTTCTATACCTCATGGGAACGTTGTAATACCTTAATCATGTCCTGGCTACTAAATTCCCTGTCACCACCCATTGCACAAAGTGTCATTTTTCTAGACCGTGCAGCAGACATCTGGACAGATCTCCGTGAACGTTTCTCTCAAAGTGATCTACTCCGCATAGCAGAACTCCAAGAAGAAATATATTCACTCAGGCAAGGCTCTCGTTCTGTCACTGATTATTTTACAGCTCTCAAATCTATATGGGAGCAGCTTGACAATTTACGCCCCTATACAAACTGCACATGCTCTGCAAAGTTGTATCACCAACAAGATTTTGTCATCCGTTTCCTAAAAGGTTTAGAGGAGCATTTCTCTATTGTTCGCTCCCAAATTCTGCTTATGGATCCTCTTCCACCCGTTAATCGGGTGTTTTCTATGATTATTCAACAAGAGCGTCACAAATCACCATCGTTAATTGCTGATGAACCTAACACATTTGTCAATGCTGCTTCTGGGAAAGGACGTGGAAGAGGCACACTTGTAGGACAATCTAGCAGCAATAATAGAACCACTTCCAACAAAAAAATATGTCTATTGTGGTCGTAATGGACACAATGTTGATGCATGCTACGCCAAGCATGGGTATCCCATTGGACATCCACGATATCCAGGACGACCGCGCTTCCACAACAAAGATAGCTCCTCTTTCGCGTATGTTAACAACGCCGCGCAAGAAGATGACTCACAATCCTCACTGATTTTAGGTTCTCCCTCTAATGGGCTAGGTTGTGGTTTTACTAAGGCCCAATATCAAAGTCTTCTTGGTCTTCTACAACAACAGGACGATGGTTCAGTAGCCTCTTCTAAGCCCAAACACGTCAATCTTGCTCAAATGACCAACGAACCCAATAATATGAGTCATGGTATTTCCTTTACAACCACAAATCATTTAATCACTGCACACACATCATACCCATCAAACGGCACCTCCTGGATCATTGATTCAGGAGCCACCGATCATATCACTTGTTCTTTTGATAACTTCCAAAACTTTTCTAAAATTAAACCCATACATATTAACCTACCTAATGGCTCTGTAGTTATTGCTCACCTTTCAGGTACTGTTCAACTATCTTCTCAACTCATCATTCGTGATGTTCTTTATGTGCCCAACTTCAAATTTAATTTGCTTTCAATCTCTAAACTGTTGACCTGTGCTGATTACATACTTAACTTTTCTAATTTTCAATGTGAAATACAGGAAAAGAAGTCATTGAAGACGATTGGTTTGGCTAAGTTGAAGCATGGCTTATATCACTTAGAGACATACACCAAATCCATACATACTCCTCCCAAAACCACCTTCATCAATAACTTCTCCACTCCACCCGTTACCAACTCTAACCTTTGGCACTTTAGATTAGGGCATCTCTCTGGAAATCGCCTTAACACTTTACATAAAAGTTTTCCTTTCATTTCCAAATATGTTGATGAGAACTGTGATATTTGTCACTTGGCCAAACAAAAGAAATTATCATATTCTCCAAGTGCTAATAGAGCTTTAAAGCCTTTTGATTTGATTCATATGGATCTTTGGGGTCCCTTTTCTCAATCTTCTGTTCATGGTCACAAATACTTTTTAACTATTGTGGATGATTTTAGCCGTTATACATGGATAGTTCTCCTTAAAACTAAAGGGGATGTTTGCATACATGTTCAGAACTTTGTTTCTTTAATTGAAAATCAATTCCATCTTTCCATTAAATGTATAAGGTCAGATAACAGTCCTGAATTTCTTCAAAAACATTTTTTTGCATCAAAAGGAATTTTGCATCAAACAAGTTGTATTTATACACCTCAACAAAATGGTAGAGTTGAGAGGAAACATCAACACATTCTCAATGTTGCTAGAGCCCTTATGTTTCAATCTCAACTTCCAAAACAGTATTGGTCATATGCTGTTAAACATGCCATTTATTTAATAAACTGCATTCCTTCCCCCATTATTGACAATAAAACTCCTTTTGAACTATTACATGAACACAATCCAGATTTTTCCAACTTAAAATTTTTTGGTTGTCTTAGCTATGCTTCCACAAATTTTCCTCGTCAAAAGTTTGATGTTCGTGCAAAACGTGGTGTTTTCTTAGGGTACCAAACAGGAACAAAATGATATCTTATCCTTGATTTAAATAATAATAATAATATTTTTGTCTCTCGAAACGTCTTGTTCAATGAAAGTGTTTTTCCTTTTACCAAAATTAATTGTTCTCACCAGTCCATCAATCCAGAATCTCTTACTTCTTCCCTTTCTTAACCGCATTTTTTTTACCACACTTATTTTGATTCTATCGACCAAAATTCTCAGCCCAACAATACCCAGCCCAACAATACCCAGACCATTCCCCTTTCTCCCACGTCTCCCACAGATTATCCAACCTCAACTCCCTCATCTCTTTCCACTTCCCACTCATCTCACTCCCCTGTTCAGCCCTCCCCACCAAATTCACCGCTTCGTCGTTCTACTCGCCCACACACTCACCCTTCTTACCTTGTTGACTATGAGTGCCATGCTTGTCCTAGTGATAATATCCTTGCTTCAACATCCTCCCACCAATCTTCTTCAAAGGTATCTTATCCTATTTGTGACTCTCTTGACTATTCTCGTCTTTCATCTTCTTATTTTCATTTTCTCATGAGTCTGTACTCTGAGCATGAGCCCACCACATATCCTGAGGCTGCCACCAAACCATGTTGGCAAGAAGCCATGAATGCTGAGATAGATGCCTTAGTTTCCAACTACACCTGGGATATTGTTCCAACTCCACCTAATGTCAGACCCATTGGTTGCAAATGGGTTTACAAGATCAAGCGTGGCCTGATGGTAACATTGAACGGTACAAGGCACGATTAGTAGCCAAAGGCTACTCCCAAGTTGAAGGAATTGATTATCTGGAAATTTTCTCTCCTGACGTTAAAATGACCACCATCCGCGTTGTTCTAGCTATTGCTTCCATCAACAAATGGCATCTGCACCAACTTGATGTTAGCAATGCTTTCCTATATGGAGATCTCAAAGAAGACGTCTACATGACCATCCCTCAAGGTCTTCATGGTTACTCCTCTTCATAGTGTTGTAAGCTGAATAAATCTTTATACGGCTTAAAACAAGCTAGTCGTCAATGGTTTGCCAAACTTTCTACCCTATTACTCTCATTTGGATATACTCAAGCCCATGCTGATCACAACCTATTTACCAAGGCTACAAGTTCTTCCTTCACCGCCCTGCTTGTTTATGTTGATGACATCGTCCTGGCTAGCAATTCTCTTGATGAAATTGATCACCTCAAAAGTTCTTTGCGCTCTCATTTTCATATCCGAGACCTTGGCAAATTGAAGTATTTTTTGGGTATAGAGGTTGCTTACTCTTCTACTGGTATTTCTCTATGTCAGCGTAAATACTGCTTGGACTTAATCTCAGATGCTTGTCTTCTTAATTCTAAGTCATCCTCTACACCTATGGATCCTTCATTTCGTCTTCATAATGATTTCAGTGCTTCTCTCGAAGACCCTCTTCCTTACAGACGCCTAGTTGGGCGTCTAATTTACCTCACTACTACGCGTCCAGATATTGCATTTGCCACACAACAACTTAGTCAATTTATGGCTGCACCTACACACTCTCATTTTCAGGCAGCATTACGGGTTGTTCGCTACCTCAAATCATGCCCAGGCAAGGGCCTCTTTTTTAGCAGATCATCATCTCTCCATTTACTTGGTTTTAGTGATGCTGATTGGGCTACATGTACTGATACCCGCCGCTCTACTACTGGCTATTGCTTTTTTCTCGAAAGCTCTCTTATTTCTTGGAAAACAAAGAAACAATCTACTGTATCTCGATCCTCAGCCAAAGCAGAATACAGAGCGCTAGCATCTGCTACTTGTGAGCTTCAATGGTTGATTTATTTACTCTGTGATTTGCACATCTCTTGTGGAAATTGCCCTGTCTTATACTGTGATAATCAGAGCGCTCTTCACATTGCTGCTAATCCCGTGTTTCATGAAAGGACTAAACACTTGGAAATTGATTGCCATATTGTTCGGGATAAACTCACTTCTGGTCTGATGAAGCTCCTTCCTGTTTCTTCTTCACATCAACTTGCTGACATGTTCACCAAACCCTTACCTCCGAAGTTGTTTCACTCCAGTCTTTCCAAGCTTGAGCTTCTTGATTTATTTGAACCCCCAGCTTGTAGGGGGCTAAAAGAAATACAGAATCCCAATTAACATTATCTTTTACCTTTCTGTTATAACAACTTTTGTTATACAACATTCTAGAATGTTGCTGAGGTGTCCCTTTCTGTTTTCTTATTTTGTTTTTCCTTCATGTGCAGCTTGTATATATATCTCTCAACTTTTTGGTAAATAAAACAGAATGTTATTTTTCATTCATCTTTCTCTCTGAAGCCTTTCTATATTCTGGTTTCCTTTTAGTCTCTCCTCTGCCACCGCCGTATCACACTCTTCATCTTCTTTTTTTCCCTTACTGCGCGATGCCTTGTAGCAACGCTCCAACCCTTGCCTTGCCTTCCAGCCCTAGACACAACGTCAAACACCTTCCACAATGCCTCTCAGATCATCGAGCCACTAAGCTCGTTACATGCTGCTACCAAGGACTTCGAGATCTCACTCTCCCGACGTCGACAGTCACGACGCCCCCTCCATGCACGCACGAACAGCCAACGTTTTGACTTGGTTTCATCCCTGCACGTCGTCGCCGCCGTCGACAGTGCCGCTGCCGCCACCGTCGACGGTGCTGCCGTCGCCGACATTACCTTCACCTGCCATGTGCCCCCTTCTTGCCTTGAAGACGAACCAGCTATGCCCTTCAGCACCATGTGTGCGTCATCAACCCTAATGGGTTAGTGGGGTTGCTTGCAGCACCCCTGCATATTCAAGCCTGCACTCCCAGTTTGTTCTGATCCCCAAAATACCCTTGAGCACAGCTGGGTTCTGCTTAGTGGAGTCACTTCCTGCACCCCCTGTATTCGAGCCTGCACCTGCAACTATCTCCAATCCCTATAATACCCCTGTTTCTAGTTGGGTTGGATTTACTGCCTGCACCTCCATTAGTTAAGGTCTGCACCTACAAACGTCTGATTTCCAAAACTGCCCCTGGCTCGTTTCATAAAAAAAAAGGGCATATAATAATATATTTTCTTTTTTCTAAAATAATAACAATGTTTTTAAAGTTTAAATTTTAGGCTATGTCTTTTAAAAAAGCCTTTTTCTCATGTGAAAAATGACATTTTGATTAAAAACCTTCGATTAAATTCCTAATTGACCGCACGCGTCATATGGAAATTAATTCGGAAAATTTTAATCTCATTTGGAATATCAAAGGGCCACACGCGTCAAGCGATATCGAAAATGAGATTTAATTTAAAAAAAAATAATAATAATAAATACAAACTTTTCTAAAATTAAAAAATATCAAAAAAAAAATCTTCAAAACTAAAAATCACCTACCGACAAACAGTTTTATACTCATAGAACTACGTAACCCTGATTCTCCATTCCCGATGGAGATACGTAGGAGCGAGGTTAAACCTTGTCGGGACCCCTTTTTCAAATGAAAATTGTTTTGTTTGTTTTTATTTCTTTTTTTCGTGAAAAAATAAATACTTCGAAAATTACACTCATTTCTTTCTATTCAGTTAAAGGTACCGTCTTAGGACGGGCGCCGTAGGGTGCTGATACCTTCCCCATGCGTATCCGACTCCCAGACTCGTAATCCGGTTTTCGTAAATTAGCCTTATCTTTGTTTTCTTTGGTTTTCCATAGTTTTCCACAAAAACTATGGTCGCGACTCCCCTAATTTTAAAAATTAAAATTAATTATTTTTATTAGTCGTCCCGTCGTGACCCAGGTTGCGACAGATGGCGACTCCACTGGGGATGTTGAGAGAGTCAGGGCAATTTAACTGATTAAGTAAGATGAGTGTACTTTTCTGAATGTTATCTTTCACTTTGTTGTTGTATATATGATTGTTATTAAACCCTAGGTTAGATGACATGTCCTATCTGCCATATCTCTTATATATCTGCCTGGGAGGATTTTTCTGGTTGTTTTGCAGGTGGGGGGGTTGGGTGTATTTTTCTTCCTTCACACACACACCTTTAATTTTATACATGTCATGAGAGGGGCCTTATACCCGGAGTAAGCTTAGAGATAGAAAGGGGTTGTGTAGCAATACTGACAGGATGTACTTCCTTTCTCAGTTTTTGCGAGAACCCTAGCTAGAGTTTGTTTACTTTACTTACATGCTCTAAAGCAAGTTGTTTACCAGCTGCTGTGAGTAATGTGGGGAAGTGAGCCATAGCTCTAGTGGCCTGGTACCTTTAGGGATTAGGAGCCATCCCATGTGAGTATGCATTTACAGGCATAGATCTTAAGCGCTGAACCTGGTTTAGGGCACTAAGGGAGATGATCATGCGCTCCGACCTTCCATCGGTTTTATTTGTTGTTGTAACGTATACATGGCATTTTCTTTTATATTCGTAACATAATCATAATTCATATTTTTCTACACCATTGCATTTCATGCATTTCATCATCTCATTTAGTTTTTCTTTCCTTTTAAAGCAGTAAAATTATAAAATTGTGTGCATATCATCATGGAGTTAAACATGGGATCGGGGATTGAGAGAGAATCTGAATCGTCAAACCTGAAGAAGAAGTTATACATTCGAGTGTTAGAGAACAACCTGACCGGTCTCAGGGAGTTAGGTCAAAAGCTCTGACCGATCCAAAGAGGGACTTTCAGAAAGAGATATGGGAATGTATTGGGACTGTTAGAAGTGAAAGTTCAGGTACCAGCTGTTACTGCTCTAGCGCAACACTAGACCCACCGATGAGATGCTTCTTTTCGAGACTTCCAACTGGTGCTAACACTCGAAGAGTATGAGCAGATCTTTGACTTGCCGCTAGAAGGAGGAGTCCCCTATAAGCACCTCGACCAGCGCGTTTCGATCCCCACATTAGCTGGGATTATGAAGGCACACCCAAGAGAATTGGAGGGTAGACTTGTCACTATGAGAGCGTGAAAGGTTTCCCCCAGAAATATTTGGAGACATATCTGCATCAACTAGCTGACAAGGAAGATTGGGAGACGTTCATGGATGTCTTCGCCGTGGTCGTTTATGGTGTGTTGGTTTTTCCTAATCAGGAATATCTCGTGGATTATAACGCTATTGGTGTATTCGTCGCTGTAAAGACCCGAGCCGAGAATCCTGTCTCAGCTATACTAGCTGACACCTATGCAGCGCTTGATTTGTGGCAAGAAAGGGGAAAGAGGAAGATAGCGTGCTGTTTGTCGGCTCTTTATGTTTAGTTAGTTTCCCGCATTGGGGAAAGAACAGTTAGTTTTAAATGTCCGATAGAGTTAGCATTAAAGCGAGGGCCTGAACCAAGAGGAGGAGATGAGTGGAAGCATTTCTTTGCTGGTCTGAATGAAACAAAGATCCAATGGCAACCTTCATGGCAGTTGAGATTGCACCTTATGTATTCCTGTGGAAAGTATCTGAATGTGCCTCTTATGGGGACCAAATGCTGCATCAATTACAATCTGGTGTTGGCTCAACGGCAGTTCGGATATCCGATAAAAGGGGCCCCAACGCCTGCTTCCCTGACTGCCTTGTTGTTTTCTTATGAGGATGGCAATGCTACTGAAGTCTTACGGCAAGTTAGAAGCGCTTGGAAGAATGTGATTTACATGGATAGGGACTCCAGACCATGGGCCACAAATAGAGAAGTTCCTTACCGCCAATGGGTCGCGGAAAGGGTAGAAGAGGTCAAGCTTCCTTTCAAGCTAGAGGCCCCAGGCTCGAAAAACAATGAACAAATGTCAGATGTCGAGTCCGAAAAGGTTAAGCGTCTGAAAGAAGAAATTGAAAGATTGAAAGGAGTGAATGCCAAGGCGGTTAGTGACCTCCAAAGCCTTCGCCACGACTATGTGGACCTGAAGAAGAACTATAAAGAAAAGACAAAAGCTCACGAAGAGTTGACGAGAAAGCAAAAGGCAGAAAGGGATTACACTTTCAGAATCAAGCAGGACTTGGCGGCCGCCAACACTGAGTTGACCATGAGAGCCCAAGAGCGTGATACGGCTTCATCAGCAGAGCGCCAGTGGAAGAGCTTATATGAAGTCATCAAGAGGGAAAAGCAGGAGGCGTTGAGAAGGTTGCGCGATCTCCAAGTCAAAATCAACGAGATGGAACAACATATGAAAGAAATGATGGTAGAATGCGAAGAACATGTTGAGGAGGTGCACCGCCAACGAACTAAAGCAGAGGAGCAGTATCAGACTATGCTGTCTCAGATAGAAGGTTATATGGCCGAGCAGGAGATAACCGTAGAGCATTGGAAGAGATGTTTCTCTCAGTTGGCTGCTTTGGCTAATGGGGCGATTGATGGGGTTCCAAGAATGTTAGCCGAGGCTGAGTCATCGCTGTTCTTCTTTAATCCACAGAGAGAGGTCAAGACCTTCATAGAGCATTGCAAAGGATTGGTGGCAGAAATGAAGAATATGATTAGTCGCGCTAGAAAGTGATAGTTGTTTTCTTTGAGTAAATTGTAATGACATTGTTGGACAGACGATTTAGATTTCTCTATCAATGACAGTCTTGTGTTTAATTTCCATATGTTTTAATGACATCATACAATTTTATAATTCTTGTTTGATTTATTTACTTTTTCTTTTTTTTACCTTTCCCTAATTCATTTTTTTTAATAAAATAAAAAAAATACAGGAACATAATAACGGCAAATATTCTGTGACATCCTTATAGAAATCGCGCTAACAATAAGAAGATGGAGAAATTTGAGGAGGCACAAGAGAGCATGAAAGCCGACGTGGACCAGCTTAAGAGTCAGATGAGTCAAATGTTTGAGATGATGGTGGCTATAAAAGATGCAATTGCTGTCCGAAATGAAGAAGCTCAGTCTTAACAACAAGGAGTAGTACAGACCCGAAATCCCAGTCATGGGAATAGAGCAAGTCAGGAGTTTCCTCCATATGGTCTACCTCAGAACTACGAGCCGCCATACGAAGAATATGAGGGGCAAGAAACCGTACTGCCAGTTGCCAATGCTGCTAGTACTAGAGTTCAACCTGAGTATACATAAGTACCACCTGCTGGTAATGTTGAAAAGGTGGTAGTTAACAAAGTATAAAAATATAAAAATGAATTATTATGTGATGACAATTTCATATAACTAAATGGGCAAAAAAGTTTATTATTATTAACATGAAACTAATATGAAGATGTTGTTAAAAATATAATAAATAAAATACATGATATATTTATAAATTAATTTATTAATGAACTTTATCTAATACTTATGGATTCAAAACAATCAACTGAGTCTGAATTCAAGTGAGTTTGAATTCAATTGAATGTGAAAATTGTTATGAAAATTTTTTTAGATTAAAATTACTTTCAAACTTTTTTTTATACTTTATTGGATATGAGTTATTTGAATTTATTTAAATTTTTATTAGTGATATATTGGTCAATGTAGTAAATATATAAAGGTGCATGGATAAAATGTGTAGGTGTATCGATGCGGTTGGACGGAAGTTACTTTCCCTTGTGAACAAAACACTCTAAAAAATGTGAGACCCTGACACATATAAAAAGGCATGAATCTCTGCTGCGGTTTCGCAAATGGGAAATCTTTAGTCACTTCTGCCTTTCAGTTCTAATCTGCCACTGTTTCCAAATCTAGTAAAGTACTTAAGTTAATTTGATTTTTAATTAATAAACTTTGTTTATGTTTTTTTTTCTTTGAACAGCAAAAAAACACTTCACTTATGTTATCTTAGAAATACAAGAGAATACAGATCAATATTTTATGGTACATCTAATACTAACACAATTGTGAAGTTCAATATCTTTTATATTAGTATTTCTTGGAGTATTTAAGAAATTACCGATGGTATATACTGTGAAATTTGATCAGATTTTTCTTTTTGTCTTGGCTTAAATTCAATTTGGTGGTGTTTGTTATTTGTTTCTGCTCTTTAAAGAAACTTGTATGCTGGTATAAATGGAGAGCAAAGAAGTTGAATTAAAAGTTTAGAGCGGTCTTGCATTGGATGGCAAGGTGAAGTTTTATCACAAGATTATTAAATGCCTAATAGAAGCTAATATGTCCATGAATGGGTATAAGCTAATCAATGAAGATGTAAAGGTTATCATGAGTGCAGTTTAGGACATTTCTGTATATTAATATTTTGTCACTATTAACTGTTCTGATTCAGTTGTAATTGCTGATGAGTTGTAATTATTGATTAGTCTTCTAGTTGGAGTTATATTTTGTAAATGGGTTAGGACATCCTGAATAGTCCCATTTAATTCAATCTTTTATTTTTGACTTGAAAATGCATCACATTAGAAAAAAACAAATTGCAGGAAAACTTCTTTTCAACCAAATACATTCACAACCAACACTATAGAGTGTAAAAAAATTTAAGCAGAGATAATTTATTGATAACATTATAAATAAATATCTGGCTAGAAGCAATTGAAAATTGACATATTTACTTCTTAAATATATATCAATTAAACATCTTGTTAACACCCGATTTTGTCCGGGTAAATAATAATAAATTCAAAAATAATAAATTAAAAAAATGTTTTTTAGGAATTATTACAAAATAAATAATATTTGATTAGTTTAGATATTTATAAAAAGATATAAAAAAAATAAGTTAAATTTAATCAATTCAGCATTTTTTTAAAATAAAAATAAAAAAAGAAAATCAAAAATAATAATAAAATAAAATAAAAACGAAAATAAAAAAAAGTAAAAAAGAATATTAAGAAAGACCGTTTGAGAATGCATCTTTGTTTACTCAGTCAAAGTCTCCAACTTTCTGAACTGCTCTCTGATAACTTCATAAAATAAAACAAAAATACAAAATTCAAAAAGTAATAATAAAAAAAAAGAGACTCTTTCAGCTCTCTAATTTCCCACAATCCCATAAAAATCTCTACCACATCCCTACTTTTGGGGGGAAGCACAACTCCTCAAATTTACTGATAAAAAGGGGAGTAAAGGAGGAAAAAGGGGACTAGAAAAAAAAAAGGACTTAGAGAACAAAGAAAAAAGGAAACTTGGAGAGCGAAGAAAAAAGAGATTTGGAGAGCTAAGAAAAAGGGAGACTAAAAAAAAAACAGGGGAAAAAGAGAGAGAACGAAAGGAAGAAGAAATTCTCCAAGACAAAGGCTTGTAAA
>Ga0209489_106521_pt1 | contig 18655 bp, 17 predicted proteins | sample SiratrowhiteBW_FD_187527 | JGI IMG/M metagenome (GOLD analysis project Ga0209489, IMG submission 187527) | Root nodule microbial communities of legume samples collected from California, USA - Siratro white BW (SPAdes) (version 2) | ecosystem: Host-associated > Plants > Roots > Nodule | place...
GTGTTAGCCTGGTGTTTCTGCTGAAATTGATTGGAGGCTGCGGGGAGCAGTGGATCAATTTAGCAGGGTACTGATTTCTACGGGGAGTAGAAATTGGTTGATTAATTGTATGTGAACAATTAATTGAATTAGTGGAACTTTCTCTGCAAGTTGTGCAGAGAAGACTGGACGTAGCCCTGTGTGGTGAACCAGTATAAAATTGATTGTGTCTCTTCTTCTTGAACCCTTTTCTTATAATCTTGATCTGTTCTTGCACTGCACACTGAATTAAAAGATTGAATTAATTTTCGGTAATCTTGATAAAACTGGTTTAAGTCCTCTGCTGAATATTGATGTGTGCATTGTAACTTGAATTGTGTGTTGATTCTGATTATTCTATTGTAGCTGTTCTTGAAATTTTGATTAACAGATTGTTTCTTTTCAAACATTGAATTACACACAGCATTAACTGGAAATTGACTGCATTGCTGGAAAACTGAATAATCTGTAATGTCACATCAGTTTTAATTCTGAACAAATTTGATTTGAGAGTTGTTCTGCAATGTTAAGAATCTGAGTTGCTGCATACTTAAGAGTTCATTACTACAATTTGATTCTTGATACTTTTGTGTGTTTGGTCCTGTGCTGACATTGATTTGCATCAATTACTGGTGGTAGGAAACTTTATCAGATTTATTAATATTGATTCAAATCAGTGTAGTGTTGTGTTAGAAGTCTTAAATTAGTATTTTGTAATACTGTTCTTCTCTGCTCTCATTCAAGTTTGATTTTTATGTGTTTCTGTATTGAGTGTATATTGAAATTAAAACAAAGTGAACCTGACCTGATTAATGTGCTGCTGTGAATTTATAATTCAGTGTGATTGAGAATTTGTTGTGTGCTTATATCTGTCAGTATAAGAAATTGATTCATTCGTGCCTTGAATCAATTTATTTCTTTACAGTACTCTATATCTTTAATACCAAGATTCATTAAAGTTTTTCAGGTTGCGAAAACTATTTTAAAAGGTCTAAATTGGTTAAAATCTTTCTAAGTTCAATTCACCCCCCCTCTTGAACTCAGCCTAAAACGTTTTCAGTAGGCTTTACATATTGTTTGCTTTTGCTATATTCTATTTTCCTAGAACTTCAAGGACTGTTTCTACATATCCGTTTAATTTGTTAGATAGTTTGGAGGACCTTAATGTATATAATTGGGGTGGGGCGGTCCTTTCTATGTTAATTAGTAGTTTAGATAGATATTCTTACAGTTTTCATCAGCAAAGGAATGCTCACGGGCTATACCTATGCGGATGTGTTGCAGCTTTGCAGGTTAGTGTAAAATATGGGTTTATGGTGGTTGGTGATGTCATTGTAGTTTAATTTTTGTTGACTGAAATTAAAGTTTGATGTAGTTTGTTTGTTTTCAATAGTTGTGGGTTGTTCAACACGTCGGTATGGGTACTCTGAGTTCATTCCCACGATTTTTGGAATGGCCTTGTATGTCAATGAGGTCTTCAAGAATTGAAAATGCTTTTTCATATAATGAGGTGTGCATGTATTATGTTTTATTATTATTGTTGGCATGAAATTGTTACCTAACAAACTTCCATTGGACATTGTAGGTTGTTTTGGATTCGGCGGTGACAGATGAGGAGGCGGGTTTGGACATAGTGCGGGAAGCACTTTAGTGTGTACGTGGTGGAGGGTCAGCACAGAGTGAGGCTGGAAACATTCCATGCTCACATGACTGGGAGGGGATCACGGCACAAGTTCAATGCAGAGAAAAAATAAACATGAATTATGCGCGCATTGGTTCCATTGAGGAAGAAATGCGTTTGTTGAGAGAGCAAATGATGAATTGCTGGAGGGAGGGACCCAGTATGGGGGAGGCTGGACCTCATTTGGGTTTAGGGTTTAGCAGTACAACCAGATGTGGGCCTCATTTGGGTTCCTTTTCTTATTAGGGTTGCTGGATGGGGAAAGCACAACCCAAGTGACGCCATTGGCTAAAGGGAAAACATCAACGAAACTCTCACTACTACCTTGCATTGTCAAAGCCTGTCAACCAAACGGTTTAGGGGACATGAAAATCACAGTGAAGGTTAACATTTCATATCACATACAATACTTGTTGTATTTAGCACCAATAGTAACAAATTTATTTCTTGTGTACCGTACAGGATCCCACTGCAAGTGCTGAAGCCAGTGTTCATCGCAAGGTCTTACAACATCCTGAATTCAGAAGTCAAATAGCTGTTGGATCTGTATTGCTTTTAAAAAATGTACTTATGTTTCAAAGTAATTGATTTTGTTCATATATTTTTGTTACCTGGTTATTGAGGAGCTTTTTTGTGTATTCATAGGTCAAAGTTTTCAGCCCCAACATAAGGGTTTTTTATCTGAATATAACAGTCAATAATATTGTCAAGGTACAATTTTCAAATAATAAACATATTCATGTCATAGTTTGCATAACTTATGCTAAAGATGTTATGTCTGATTTACAACTAAGAATATCTTGTAGGTGTTCAAATCTGACATTGGCCCTCCAACTGACGAACTACTGAGAGCTTCACTCCCCGTCCTTCGGGCGACACCAGTTGTAGGTATATTCACCAATGTGAACTCATTGTTGGTGTGATGTAGTAGCAAAGATGAATACCTTAATTTTTCACATTCATTTGACTTGTGTATTGCTTTCTTCCTTCCAGATCCAAACATTTCAGAACTGGTGGACAACATTGAAAATGTAACCAATGCTAGTTGACATCCCTGAACCATCATCCAGTCATTTTGATTGTAATTTGAGAGTACTTTATTTTATAGTTATTTGGTCATTGGATTTGTGAAGCCTGAACTTTGATAGGGATGACTGTTACTACAATTTCATCATTGTATCTGTAAACCATTAACTTTGGTAATCATTATTGTAATTTCAAAGTACTTCATTTTACATGTAATTTTGTCATTGGATTTGTGAATCCTAAACCTACCACTGTCATAACTGAGTAATGGCTGGTACTCAAATACGCACTGCCACCGCTGGACAATCTAAGTGTTTAACCTTATGTAGTTAACTGTTTAACTGCGCATCAGTTTCTGACCACACACTCAGGAAACCATCCAAGTGCACCCTTGACCTCACAGCCATATGTAAAATTCACATCTCTAACATTGTGCAATTAAATAACGGTATCTCATGCCTAAATCCTATAACTCCCTATCAGTGTCATAACTAAGTAATTTAATGTACTCAAATACGCACTGCCACCACTGGACAAACTAAGTGTTTAACCTTATGCGGTTAATTGTTTAACTGCGCATCAGTTTCTTACCACACACTCAAGGAACCATCCAAGTGCACCCTTGACCTCACAGCCATATGTAAAATTCACATCTCTAACATTGTGCGACTAAATAAGGGTATCTCATGCCTAAATCCTATAACTCCCTATCAGTGTCATAACTAAGTAATTTAATGTACTCAAATACGCACTGCCACCAGCTAGACAATCTACGTGTTTAACCTTATGTAGTTAAGTGTTTAACTGCGCATAAGTTTCTGACCACACACTCAGGGAACCATCCAAGTGCGCCCCTGACCTCACACCCATATGTACAATTCACATCTTTAACATTGTGCGACTAAATAATGGTATGCTATAGCTAAATCCTATAACTCCCTATCAGTGTCATAACTAAGTAATTTAATGTACTCAAATACGCATTGCCACTACTGGACAATCTAAGTGTTTAACCTTATGTGGTTAACTATTTAATTGCACATCAGTTTCTGACCACACACTCAAGGAACCATCCAAGTGCACCCTTGACCTCACAGCCATATTTAAGAATTCACATTTCTAACATTGTGCGACTAAATAAGGGCATCTCATGCCTAAATCCTATAACTCCCTACCACTGTCATAACTGAGTAATGGCTGGTACTCAAATACTCACTGCCACTACTGGACAATCTAAGTGTTCAACCTTATGTAGTTAAGTGTTTAATTGCGTATCAGTTTCTGACCACACTCTTAGGGAACCATCCAAGTGCACCCCTGACCTCAGCCATATGTAAACAATGTTTTCAATTGTGGGACGAATAAACAGGTTTGTCAGTAGTTCACAGCCAAACAGCAAGGTCTTTAACCATGACTACAGAATTATTTAAAATGTTTAACCTGGACATCATAACTGTTTAATTGTCTTCAAACCCTAAAACCAGTCAATTATCTAATGCATATCAATGTAACCAACTTTAGAACCATATATTAACACGTATTTCAAACTTTACATCCAAGATATTCACTACAAAATTAACTAACATAAATTATGAAAACAAGAATTAAGATATGATTATAATAGACGTATGAAATATACTTAAATTCAAGTGTATCAAACATACAAAATATAACGTAAGTCAGCTAAACATCCATTTGTGGGTTGCTAGACTTACGTCTTCTTTTCCTATAATATACAATAAAAGGTGATTTAAGTAGTAAACTATCTTCTCGCGCTCGGGGGTTCGCCTTCATGCGATCATACATATTGCTATTTTGGCCTTGGCCTTCCCACTCTGGACGTACACCTTCTTCACAAAGTGGTTCTGGAACTTCAACACCAACTTCACACACAGCTTCACCTTTAGAGAATGCTCCACCACCTTCAACTGGACCTTCTTGATCAGATTTGTCTTTTTGTCCGACAAAAGCAAGTTTCAAATCCCTCAGTTCAGCTTCAAGTCTCTCTATCAATAATTCTTGATCTTCAGAGACTCGATTCAATTCTGAAATTTCATTCAAAACCTTTGCATGTTTTTCTTCAATCTTCTTCTTATCATTAACTTCAAAAATATCACATTTTAATGCTTCTTTGACCACCTCCTGACGACACTCGTCCTTTGACAATGATAAGTTACAAATTACCTGCAAAACAGTATAAACACCAAAACAATATTAATCATAAAACAACTGAGACATAAATAATTCAAATCCAATGAACAAAAATACACTCACAATGTTGGTGTTCAACGCTGATTCCACCTCATTGTCACCGACCCTGAAATCCTTCCAATGAAGGATTCTAGGGAATTGACTTCTATTTATATGGGGTTTTTCCTTTGGAAAAATCAGATGTTCAAAAGCCCATAACTACAAAGAAATTACAAAACACAAATTAAACTTCAGCACATAATTAATTAGTAAATCAACATCATAAAACAGTTAGATTTTTACCTGCAACATGTAAATACATCCGGCCACACGCACAATTGAACACTGTTCGTTGTCAATACACCTCGAAGCTCGACACAAGCTTTTTACCAGATATGTATACATAACTGCCCCCCACTTAAAACTAGAAAGATCACCTAAATTATCTACAATGTGAAAGAGACCTGTATACACATTTCCCATTCTATTGGGAAACAAGAATTCAGACAATCCTAACAAAATATACAACTTACAAAAATCCTTAGACCTACCATCACTCTGACATCTAACAAGCTCATCATAAACCATGTTTAGTTTAACTATTCCACAACTAAATAAACTCCTACAATGATTATCCTGATTTTAATAATCCAAATCTACATCTAACCCAACAACTCGGAGACCTAAAGCTACACAAACATCTAACAAAGTAAATGACACAAACACAGACCTAATCATAAAACTACCTCTTTTCTCTACCCATGTTGTGCACAACTGTCTCAACAGACTCCTACTTATTCTAAGTTCATCACTCAAAACTGTAAACCAACCGAATGGAGTACCTTCAATGCAATTCTTCTGTTCAGTTGTTAACATCCCATTCACAACGCCCAGAAACTTTGGGTAACAGAAGTGACGAACACATAACTCCTGTCGTTGTGAAGAACTTTCGCCACTTCACGTTTTTAAACTTGCACAGAAAAATTACAATGTAAGTATTGTATTTCCCATTATCAAATGAACAATAAAAACCAACACTGAACTCTATTCAGCAACACTGAACCCTCAAGTGCAATACCAGTTCAAAAACCACAAATGAAATGCATAAATCATCACAAAAACAAGACAAACAATCAAAACTAAAACTCAACCTAATTTCAAATCAAATTACCGTAAACTGCAATCATAGTTCAAAACCTACAAATTTCCCAACCCTGCGATGGCAACGTACAATAATAAAATTTACCTAGGCATTCCTCCTTGGTTCCGTTTCTGAGACTCTTCTCTGTTTTTCCTCAATGTCAAGGTCGCAGCTTCTCCTAATATTCAACGTTACTCACAACATTGCACCACTCCCAACGGCCGTCAAGCACAACCAAAGGTTCTTCGTTTTTCCCTCAAAGAACCCTGAAGCACCCCTTTTCCATCACACACAACTTCTCCTACAAACCATGAAGCACCCAAAAATCTTTACTTTTCCCTCACATAGCTTCTCGTCGTCGTCGCCCTCCACCCCTCTCAATGGCCGTCCACCGCAACAAAGTTTCTTGCTTTTTCCCTGCAACCAAACACGAAGCACTAAAAGGTTCCTACTTTGATTTTCAAATACAAGCCCCAAACCACCTTCGTATTTCTTGCTTTTTCCCTGCAACCAAGAACCAGGCACTCAAAGGTTCGTCTTTGATTTTCTAAACCCTAAACACGAAGCACTCAAAGGTTCCTACTTTGATTTTCAAATACAAGCCCCAAACCACCTTCGTATTTCTTGCTTTTTCCTTGCAACCAAGAACCAGACACTCAAAGGTTCGTCTTTGATTTTCAAAACCAGGCGCGAACAACCTTGGTAAGTTTTGCAAACATTTAACACTGAGTCAATTATACCCCTATCCTGCAATTTGCCATTTCTGCCCCTGCTGCCACGTCATAAGAAAATGACACGTCACCGTTGTAATGGTTGTAATCCACGTGGGGTGTTGGCAAAGAAACATTTTTTTCACGAAAATAATATACAAATCAGGAGAGAGAAATAGCAAAAGAAAAATGACCTTAAATAGAAAATAGGAGAGAGAAAACGAGTGGATGCATGGTGGTTTGGCTACTGAAAGTGTAAGCGAGGAACAGAGGAGAGTTCTACGTGAGTGGTGGCGAGCGGCGGTTGACGGCGGCAGAACCGAATCGAACTAGGGTTTGGTTTCAAAGGTGGAGTGGGCTTATGGAGGTGCAAATTTGGCAGCATTTTGGCAAGGCGTTTGGCATTGTGGAGGTGCGGTGGAGTGGCTTATGGAGGTACAGTTTTGGCAGTGTTTTGGCAAGGCGTTTGGCGTTGTGCAGGTGCAGTTTGGAGTGGCTTATGGAGGTGAGGTTTTGGCAGCGTTTTGGCAAGACGTTTGGTGTTGTGCAGGTGCGGTTTGGAGTGGTTTATGGAGGTGAGGTTGTGAGGGTTGTAGTGGAATGTTTTCAAGGGAAGAAAGGAGCGTTATGAAGTTGCTGGTGGTGATGGTGTTGTTGGCTTGCGGTTTGGCTCTTTGTGGTGTTTACGGATAGGAGGGAAGACATGGTGGGAACGGTGAAGATGGAGGAGAGGGTAGCAGCGTCGGAAAGCGTGTGAAGGAGGTTGGCTTGGTTGTGGGAGGTATGGTTGGCAGCCACGGCAGGCGGTGGCGTAACTCCACCTAGCTGCGCGAACGGTGGCACCAAATGGAAGGGCTGGGGCTGGCTTTGGTAGTTCGGCGGCGGCTTTGTATGTTTTGTGATGCTTAGTGGAGGTGAGAACGTGCACGGTACAGTGCCACGAGGTAAGTGGAGGGTTGTGGAGCACGTGAGTTGCATGGCATTGGCTTCCTAGCAACGAAAGTGATGATGTTTGTGGGCATAATGGAAGAGGAGAGGAAGGTGATGGTGGTATGTGGAGGTACGTTACGGCTACAGTCATGCCGACGGCGACCTTGTGCGTTCTTATGTGTTCAATGAAGGCGAGGATGTGCATGGTAAGGGCGGTAAAGGGCTGAGGGTTGTTGGCGGCATGGTGAAGAGAGATGGAGGAGCATAACTAAGGTGGAGGAGTTTCAAGGATGCTGCAGCGTGGTTTGTTTGGGGTGTTGGTGATGTGATGAAGCAGTGTGGGAGGCTGGGTTATTATGACGGTTTCATGATTGTAGGTTGGAGGCGCGGAGGAAGCTATATGGAGGTTTCGTGGTGGTTTTGTGGAAGTGTGGGAGGTTGGGGTTGCTGTGAAACTACGTGAAAGTTTCATGGTGGAGGTTGGGAGGCACGATAGAGCTACATGGAGGTTTCATGGTAGTTTCGTGAAGTGTGGGAGGCACGGTGGAGGTTCTTGGAGTTGTGATGGAGGCGTCACTGGCGACAGGAGTGGCGCCAGAAACTGCTGTTGGGCTGTTTTAGTGTGGCAGAGTCATGGTTGGGGTAGATTGGTGGTGTTGGAGGCGGGCTGTGTTGATGGCAATTGTTGATATCGTGGCTAAGGTTGGACGGCATGGTAAAGGTGTCAAGGAGTTGATAGTGGTGGTGAGGGAGGAATGATGAAGAACGTGGTGAGGCATGATAGGAGGCACCAGAGAGTGCTGCGGAAGATGGCTTGATGACGTTTGTGGCCAAAGCTTAGCTTGCGGAGGTGAAGGTGTACTGCTAGGGTGGTGAAATTAGGTTCGGTGGGTTTGTGAGGCAAGGAAAAGAGAGGTTGGGGATGAGTGGAGAAGATGGTGGCTTGATGGTGGCTGTGTAGTGAGCGTACGCAAGAAAGAAAGCATGTGAGGGGTTTGAAGGTTATCACATTAATAACCAATGGAGGAAGGTTGAGTGAAGGCGTGAGTGGGCAAAGCACGAGGCGTAGTATTTGCAGAAAAAAAATTACAGATTTACAGAACAAACATGGCATGTAGATTCAAACTTCAAAAAGCAGTAATGGGATGACGGGTTACATTTACACAAACAAAACAACAGAGGTTCAAAGAGGGATTCATACCTTCTCCTCTTTCTCCTAATGTATCCTCAACTTATGCCCACTTTTTATCTTCTCTGCTTGCGTGCTTTTTTTTGTGCTCTCTCCACGAGAAAGAGGATCTGAATGTGAGTGTGTGCCCTGAGAATGTCTTCTTCTTGCTATATGGTGAGGAAAAAGATCCGTAGAATGGGACAAAGGGAATGAGCCAAAAAAGAAACCAAACGTTCGGGAGCAGGGGCTCTCTATTTTTGTTCTTTTGTTAACTGCAGGGAGACCAGGCAGCTTTTTCAGAGACTATGCAGGAGACAATGCAGCTTCTGATTTTGGTGCAGAGGGTGGTGGAGCAGAGACGTTGTGCTGCCAGGGATCCTGTTGCGTGTACCAATGTTTTTTTTTTTAAGAGATTCAGGGGGAGGTGTTGCGGTGTGTGAAGGCAAGAAGCTAGCCCAAGAGGCCCACGGTGGCAGGAGGGGATGCAAGGGTGTATTGAGAAAATGATGCTGGAGAACTAACTTAGAGGCCCAATAGGTGCAAATGGGAATATGTGGGGGCACAAGGAGTGAATTCCATTCTCACTTTCTTTTGCCTCTTTTGTTTCAATAAAACGAAATCACAACAAAACTATCTTTATATCCAATCATATTTTTTCCTTAAAAGTGAGATAAAAGATATTGACAAGCAAATTATATATTTTTTTGAATTTTCAAAAATAAAAGAAAAATAAACCTAAGCAAACAAATAGATTTAAAGATAAATTTTGATTGATTTTTTTTAATTGACAAAAACACAAAATTCTAATTTGATTAAATAACTCTTTTTGAATTTTCTTTAAAACAATTAGAAATATTTTTTTCATTTTTTTTAAATAAATTTTATTTACCCGGACGAAATTAGGTGTTCACAGGTATGTTTCGGGTCTAGAACCGAGTCATCCAGACCCGATTTAAAACTTTGCCTGCTTCGGGACTGCACCGGCGGTTTTCGGGCCCGAAAAGTCGTTTAAATTTGACCGAAACATTTTTCAGCCGTAATGACGAGAGACGATAAGAACTGCACCCCAAATAGTGTGGGTGTGTTTTGTGTGCAAAACTAACTCATCCGGGCATGGTTGTCAACCTTGCCAGCTCAGGGCCTGCTCCGGTGGTGTTCGGACCTGAAAATGTCGTCAAAATTCGGTTGAAACTTCTTTTTGCAGTATTGACTGAAAATGATAAGACCTGCACAAAAACAGTGTGGATTCAAAACTGAATCATCCGGCCCCATTTTCAACTTTGCATGCTCGAAGCCTACTCTAGTGGTGTCTGGGGCTGGAAAAGTTGTCGAAATTTGACCGAAAAAGTTTTCAGTCGTACTACTTCGGGCCTGCATCGTTGGTTTTCGAGCCAGGAAACGTCGTCAAAATTTGATTGAAACACTTTTCAGTCGTAATGATTGCAAATGATAAGATCTACTCCACAATTAGTGTGGGTTTGTTTCGAGTGCAAAACCAAGTCATCCGGGCCCGATTTTCAACTTTGCCAACTCGGGGCTTGCTTCGTTCGTGTTTGGGCCCGGAAAACTCGTCAAAATTTGAGCGAAACAAGTTTTCGTCGTATTGATGGGAAACTATAAGAACTGCACCTTAAACGGAGTGGGTATCTTTCGTGAACCAAACCGAGTCGTCTGGGTCCGACTAAGAATTTTGGCTGCACCAGGCCTGCTCTGTTGGTGTCCGAGCCCGGAAATGTCGTCACATTCAACCGAAACATCTTTCAGCCATACTGATGGAAAAATAAAAGAACTGCACCCGAAAGAGTGTGTGTATGTTTTGGGTGCAAAATCGAGTCATCCGGGTCCGGATTTCAACTTACTTTCTCGGGTGGTGTTCGGGCACGAAAAAGTTCCCAGAATTCGATCGGAACAGGTTTTAGCCGTACTGACGGGAAATGGTAAAAACTGCACGCAAACAGTGTGGGTATGTTTTGGTTGCAAAAGCTAGTCATCCGGTCCCGATTTTCAACTTTAACTACTGTAGTGGTGTTCTGCCCGGAAAAGTCGTCAAAAACTCAACTGAAACAATTTTCAACCGTACTGACGGGAAATGATAAGAACTGCAACCTAAACCATGTGGGTATATTTCGGGTGCAAAACCAGGTCATCCAGTCCCGATTTTTGACTTTACCCACATTGGTGGTTTTGGGCTCGGAAAAGTCGTCAAAATTCGACCAAAACATTGTTCAACCATAAAGACAGGAAATGTAAGAATTACAACCCGTGTGGGTATGTTTCGGGTGCATAACCAAGACATTCGGGCCCGATTTTCAACTTTACTGCCTCCGATGGTGTTGCGCCGGAAAAAGTCGTCAAAATTCAACTGAAACATTTTTCAGTTGTACAGACAGGAAATTATAAGAACTGCAACCCAAACGGTGTGGGGGCTGCTCCGGTGGTGTCCGGTGCAGCAAAAGTCATCAAAATTTGATAGATACAATTTTAAGTCGTACTGAGGAGAAACGATAACAACCGCACCTCAAAAAGTGTGAGTATGTTTCTGGTACAAAACCAAGTCATCGGGGTCCGATTTTCAACTCTGCCCACTAGGGACCTGCGCATGTGGTTTTCGGCCCCGGAAAATTTGTCAAAACTTTACAGAAACATTTTCAGTCGTATTAGTAAGAAACGATAAAAACTACACACCAAACAGTGTGGGTGTGTTTCGGGTGCAAAACTAAGTCATTTGGGCCACCTTTTCAACTTTGCCTGCTCCGGTGGTGTTCGGGCCTGAAAAAGTCGTTAAAATTAGACTGAAACATTTTTTCATATGTAATGGCGGGAAACGATAAGAACTGCATTCCAAATAGTGTGCCTACGTTCCGGTTGCAAAACCGAATCATCCAGGTCCGGTTTTAAACTTTGCCTACTCCGAGCCTGCTTCGGTTGTGTCCGGACCCGGAAATGTCATGAAAATTCGACCGCAACATTTTTTCACCGTATTAACTTAAAATGATAAGAACTGCACCCAAACAGTGTGGGTTCAAAACAGAATCATTCGGGCCCGATTTTACACTTTACGTGCTCGGGGCCTACTCCAGTAGTGTCCGGAGCTGGAAAAGTCGTCAAAATTTGACTGAAAAAGTTTTAAGTCGTACTGACGAGAAACGATAGACACTGCACACCAAATAGTGCGGGTATGTTTCGGGTCTAAAACCGAGTCATCCGGACCCGGTTTAAAAACTTTGCCTGCTTCGGGACTGCATCAGCGGTTTTCGGGCCCCGAAAAGTCGTTTAAATTTGACCGAAACATTTTTAAGCCGTAATGATGGGAGATGATAAGAACTGCACCCCAAATAGTGTGGGTTTGTTTTGTGTGCAAAACCAAGTCATCCGGGCATGGTTGTCAACGTTGCCAGCTCGGGGCCTGCTCTGGTGGTGTCCGGACCCGGAAATGTCTTCAAAATTCGGTTGAAACTTTTTTTTGCAGCATTGACTGAAAATGATAAGAACTGCACCCAAACAATGTGGATTCAAAACCGAATCATCCGACCCCATTTTCAACTTTACTTGCTCGAAGCCTACTCTAGTGGTGTCCGGGGCTGGAAAAGTTGTCGAAATTTGACCGAAAAAGTTTTCAGTCGTATTGCTTCGAGCCTGCACCGTTGATTTTCGAGCCAGGAAAAGTCATCAAAATTTGATCGAAACACTTTTCAGTCATAATGAATGAAAATGGTAAGATTTGCTCCCAAACTAGTGTGGGTTTGTTTCGGGTGCAAAACCAAGTCATCCGGGCCCGATTTTCAACTTTGCCAACTCGGGGCTTGCTTCGGTCGTGTCTGGGCCCGGAAAACTCGTCAAAATTTGACCGAAACATGTTTTTCCTGTATTGATGGGAAACTATAGGAATTGCACCTTAAACGGAGTGGGTATTGTCAACACCCAATTTCGTCCTGGCAAATAAAACTATTCTAAAATATAAAACAATATAAAATTAAAATAAAAATGTGTGTTATTATTTAAATTAAAAAAAAAAAGTTTTGGTTTCATTCTATTTTATGAATAAAGTAAAAATAAAATTCGTAAAAAAGGAAAAAAAAGTAAAGAAAATCAGTGTATTAAAAATTTGTTAAAAAAAATAATAATAATAAAAGTAAAATTGTCATTAAAGTGTTGCCATGTCACAGTCTCTCTTTTTGCTTGCCTTTTCTTATGCCCATTAATGATACGAAAATTAATTGAAAATAAATTTAAAAAATTTTAGAAAGGCTAGAAATTTGAATAGTTGATCTGATTATTATTTTGATTAATTGCAAACGATTCTGCTTAATAGTGATTAAATGCTGATGATTTTCAATTAAATGCTGATTGTCTAATAATTGGTGCATTTTCTTTTTGAATTGTTATGCTCATCCTTTTTAATTTGCAGGCTTCATTTGCTTTATGTTCTAAAATAGTAATTAGAAGATTTGTTTTATTTTTTCGAAAAGTAAAAAAATAATAATGATAATAAATATATATTTCAAAATAATAATATTAAAATAAAATAAAATAAAAAAAAGGTTTAAATTTCTATTGTTGTGTTATTTAGGTTGCTTTCAATAAATGTAAAAATGGAAAAAACAATAAAGGAAAAAATGAATTAAAAAATAATAATAAAATGTTTCAGCCACATTACCTCCAATATTCCCCATATTCATTTTAATTTCAAATTTGATTATATGTATGGGAGGTTATGATGCCATAACAGCAATAATGGTACAATTCTGCCCATTTTTCAGTCTCTGTTTATCCTTGGGATTTAACAGTCAGTTGATGTCATAAGTGGGGATAATTAAGAATTAATAGATTTGAATCTGAATTAAAAGAGAATAATCAATTGGCAGTTCACAAATTATAATTAAGTGGGAATAATTAGGAATTAAGGGATTTAAAATTTGAATTAAGAGTGGGCTGACTAGAATTAGTATAAATATGCATAGTGAGCAAGTGGATGCACACGCGAAAAAAACAGAGAGACAACAAGAATCACGGGTAAGTTCGGATTTATCGTTTTTTGTATATGTATATATAATTCTGATTGCTCTTTTGATTCTTTTATTGTCCTATTATTCTACCCTTATTGCTTTGATTCGTGTTAAAACATGTTGTTTGAGGATCTTTAATTGATATATTTTGGTTGCTCACTTGATTCCTTTATCTCTATGTAATATGATTGTTTGAGAGTTTTTTACAACATCTTAATATTCAACCATTTTTGCTTTGATTCGTCTAAAAATAAATATAAAAAAAATACAGGACCTTTTTCATTTCTCAAAACAAAATATAAAATTTTCCTAAAAATTGAATGAATAATTAATTTTTTGGGAAAAAGTAAAAAAAAATAATAAAGTGATGTTTTTGTGAAACAATTTTCAAAAATCATAAAAAGGTAAAAATTTTCAGAAAAAAAAGAAAGAAAAATGGAAAAGTTTCTAAACAACTTTAAAAATCGTTAAAAAAATAAAATATTTTTTTCAAAAAAAATAAAGAATAAAAATTTCCAAAAGAAAAATTAAAGAATGTAAAGCATTACTTGATTTTTGTTTGGAAAAATAAAAATATAAACATAGTAATAATGATAATGAGAAAATTCATAAAAAAATATTTTTGGCTTAATATTTTATCTTATTACATTTATATCAATTCAAATATAAATTTATACTTCAGTTTTGTTATCATAAAAACTTTATCAAATGATTTGATCCTCTAAAGGGACTTTGGACCATCTAATGTTCAACACATTTTTTAGCCGTGTTGACGGGAAATGATAAAAGCTGCACGCAAACAGTGTGGTTATGTTTTGGTTGCAAAAGCTAGTCATCCGGGCCCGGTTTTCAACTTTAACTACTGCGGTGGTGTTCCGCCTGGAAAAGTCGTCAAAATTCAACTGAAACATTTTTCAACAGTACTGACGGGAAATGATAAGAATTGCACCCTAAACCGTGTGGGTATATTTAGGGTGCAAAACCAACTCATCCGGTCCCGATTTTTTACTTTACCCGCACTGGTGGTTTTGGGCTCTGAAAAGTCGTCAAAATTCGACCAACACATTTTTCCACCATAAAGACAGGAAATGTAAGAATTGCAACCCAAACACGGTGGGTATGTTTCGGGTGCATAACCGAGTCATTCGGGCTCGATTTTCAGCTTTACTGTCTCCGATGGTGTTGCGCCGGAAAAAGTAGTCAAAATTCAACTGAAACATATCTCAGCTGTACTGACAGGAAATTATAAGAACTGCAACCCAAACGGTGTGGGGGCTGCTCTAGTGGTGTCCGGTGGCACAAAAGTCGTCAAAATTCGATTGATACAATTTTAAGTCGTACTAATGAGAAACGATAAGAACTGCACCTCAAACAGTGTGGGTATGTTTCTGGTACAAAACCAAGTCATCGGGGTCCGGTTTTCAACACTGCCCACTCGGGGTCTGCGCTAGTTGTTTGCGGCCTCGAAAATTTGGTCAAAACTTGACAAAAATATTTTCAGTCGTATTAACATGAAAGGATCAAAACTACACAGCAAACTGTGTGGGTGTGTTTCGGGTGTAAAACGGATTCATCCATACCCGGTTTACAACTTTGCTTCCTTCGGACCTGTGCTGGTGGTTTTCGGGTCCGGAAAAATCGTCAAAATTGGATCAAAACATTTATCAGCCGTAATGATGGGAAACGATAAGAACTACACCCCAATTAGTGGGGGTTTGTTTCGGGTGCAAAACCAAGTAATCCGGGCCCGGTTTTCAACTTTGCTAGCTCGGGGCCTGCTCGGTGGTGTTCGGGCCGGAAAATTCGATCGAAATATTTTTCAGTTGTACTGATGGGAAACGATAGGAACTGCATCTTAAACAGTGTGAGTATCATTCGGATACCAAAGCTAATCATTCGGCCTGACTTTGAGCTTTGGCTGCTTCAGGCCTGCTTTGTTGGTGTCCGAACTCGAAAATGTCGTCAAATTTGACCAAAACAATATGAACTACACTCCAAAGACCGTGGGGATGTTTTGGGTGCAAAATCGAGGCATTCGGGTCCGCTTTTCAACTTAAACTTCTTCGATAGTGTTCGGACCCAAAAAAATCGCCAAAATTCGACCTAAAATTTTTTCATCCGTACTGACCAAAAATGATAAAAACTGCACGCAAACACTGTGAAAATGTTTCGGGTGCTATACCTAGTCATCTAGGCCCGGTTTTCAACTTTAAGTGCTCCGGTGGGTTCGGGCCTGGAAAAGTCATCAAAATTCAACTGAAGCAGTTTTTAGCCATACTGACGAGAAATGATAAGAATTGCACCCTAAACCGTGTGGGTATATTTCGAGTGCAAAACCAAGTCATCCGGGCGCAATTTTCGATTTTACCTGCTATGATGGTGTTTAGGCTCGGAAAAGTCGTCAAAATTCGACCGAAACATTTTTCATTCGTACTAACTGGAAATGATAAGAACTACACCTTAAACAGGGTGGGTATGTTTCGGGTGCGAAATAGAGTCATTCTGGCCCGATTTTCAGCTTTACTTGCTCCGGTGGTGATCAGGCCTGGAAAAGTCGGCAACATTCGATCAAAACATTTTTTAGCCGTACTGACGGAAAATTATAAGAACTGCACCCTAAAGAGTGTGGGGCCTGCTCAGGTGGTGTATAGTGCCGCAAAAGTCGTCAAAATTCGATTGATACAATTTTAAGTCGTACTGACAGAAACGATAAGAACCGCACCTCAAACAGTCTGGGTATGTTTCTAGTACAAAACCAAGTCATTGGGGCTCGGCTTTCAACTCTGCCTTTACAAGGCCTGCTCCGGTGGTGTGCGGGCCTGGAAAATTGGTCAAAACTTGGCAGAAACATTTTCAACCGTATTAGTGGGAAATGATAAGAACTACACACCAAACAGTCTGGGTGTATTTCAGGTGCTAAACTAAGTCATCCGGACCCTGTTTTCAACTTTGTCTGCTTCGTCAGTGTCCGGGGTCGGAAAAGTCATTAAAATCTGACCAAAAAAGTTTTTAGCCGTACTTACGAGAAACGATAACAACTGAAACCCAAACAGTGTGGGTATCTTTCGGGTGCAAAATAGAGTCATTCGGACCCGATTTACAACTTTGCCTGCACCGGTGGTTTTCGTGCTCGAAAAAGTTGTCAAAATTTGACTGAAACATTTTTCAGCTATAGTGATGAAAACGATAAGAATTGCACCCCAATTAGTGTGAGTTTGTTTCGAGTGTAGAACCAAGTCATCCGGGCTCGAAAAATTTGACCGAAACATTTTTCAGTCGTAGTAATTGGAAACGATAGAAACTACATCTTAAACAGTGTAAGTATCTTTCGGATACCAAACAAAGTTCTCCGGGCCCGACTCTAAACTTTCGCTGCTTCGGGCCCGCTCACTTGGTGTCCAAGCCTGGAAATGTCGTCAAATTCGACCGTTACATTTTTCAGCCATATTGACGGGAAACAATAAGAACTGCATCCCAAAGATTATGGGTATGTTTTGGGTACAAACTCGAGTCATTCGGGTTTGCTTTTCAACATTACCTTCTCCGGTAGTGTTCGGGCCCGAAAAAGTCGCCAAAATTCGACTAAATCTTTTTTCAGCCGTACTGACGAAAAATGATAAATATTGCACGCAAACAGTGCGGGTATGTTTCGGGTGCAAAACCTAGTCATCCGGACCTACTTTTCAACTTTAATTGCTCCGGTAGTGTTTGGGCTCGAAAAAGTCGTCAAAATTCAACTGAAACATTTTTCAGCTGTACTGACAAGAAATTATAGGAATTGCACCCTAACCCGTGTGGGTATATTTCGGGTGCAAAACCAAGTGATCTGAACCCAATTTTCGACTTTACCAGCTCTGGTGGTGTTTGGGCTCGGAAAAGTCGTTAAAATTCGACTAAAACATTTTTTATCCGTACTAATAGGAAATTGTAAGAAATGCATGTTAGCACCAAGGCTAAGCACGTGATTTGTTGAAGTCAATATTGTGAGCACCAAGGCTTAGCATATGAAGCTGATGAAGACTGCCTCATGAAGAATCTGTTGGAACTAACCTGGACCAGAATTATTCAAGTGAAGACTTTGTGCCAACATGAAGATAGTTGGGTGTTTAGGTCTTAGTCCTTAGTTGGGTTTGTGTGTTGGTGATTGGCTTAGTCCTTAATCACTTGTGGCATGGATCATCACTTTTGAGGTGCTAAAAAGATTCACAAAGATTTTTATTATAACTGTTTTTAATAAAAATAACCCAAAATGTTTTTGCTGGAAAAAGGTTTTCAATCGATTGAATTTCTAAAACAATCGATTGAATGTGACAGTTATTTCTGTTACAACTGAAATACAGTTATGGCTGTTACAACTGAAAACTTTGACTGGGTCAAACTAACGGTCCAATTCAATCGATTGAATGGTTTGTTCAATTAATTGAATTTTGACAGCTAAGCAGTTTTTAAAACTGATTTTGGGTATTTAAAGGAATGAGAATCATCACTTTCAGAATTATCAAAACAAAGACTTTGGAAAAGCATTCCTTGAGATTTCCTAAGAGAGATATTGCCCCTTTTGTGCGATCATCATTTTTGCAAAGCTTTTTAAATCAAGAAACCTCCAAGAACGTGAATCTTTGAAGCATCCTTGAAGTAAGGTTCTTGCTACTTTGCTTCTGGACCAAAGCTAAGTCTTCTACACCTGATCTTCATTCTGTGTAATCTGTTTTGTGTAGAAGCATTCTGTTATCTTCTCTGATCCTGTTGATTTGCAATCTGTTTGCTGTTTTCAATTACTGG
>Ga0209489_106523_pt1 | contig 18654 bp, 4 predicted proteins | sample SiratrowhiteBW_FD_187527 | JGI IMG/M metagenome (GOLD analysis project Ga0209489, IMG submission 187527) | Root nodule microbial communities of legume samples collected from California, USA - Siratro white BW (SPAdes) (version 2) | ecosystem: Host-associated > Plants > Roots > Nodule | place: USA...
AGTATAAAACTGCTTTATCTGTGCTTATATTTTTTGCCTTGGTTGGTGGTTTCTATTTATAGCAAATTGAGTTCAGGCTCCATTCAACCCCCCCCTTCTGGAGCCAGCTGTTCCTACACATATGATCTGGTCTAACCGGTTCTTTTTCACACCGTAGCGCAATCATATAAACTTAATCTAAATCTATATGATCCGGTCTGTCCGGTTCTTTTTCACACTGTAGCGCGGTCATATAAACTCAATCCATATGATCCGGTTTGACCGTTTCTTTTTCACACCGGAGCGCGGTCATATGAATCCTTTAACCCACATGATCTGGTCTGACCGGTTCTTTTTCACACCGTAGCGCAGTCACATGAATCTATTAATCAGTATAATCTGGTCCAACCGGTTCTTTTTCACACCGTGGCGCAGTCATATGAACCTCCTTCAACTCCCACCACCTAGTCATCTTCATCTATTATTCCAATGACTAGTAGAGTCAGGATTGAACCTCCTTCGACTCTCACCACCTAGTCATCGTCATCTATGATTCCAATGACTAGTAGAGTCAGGATGTAAAACTCCTTCGACTCTCACCACCTAGTCATTGTCATCTATGATTCTAGTGACTAGTAGAGTCTGGATACGCGTAGCCTCGATCACACACAACATCATTCACAAACACAAACATTGATACTATATCATACCATACAAAAACATTCATTCCATTCAATTCCATTCATATTCATCCCATTCATATTTAATAAAATAAATAATTACAATATATATCTAAAAAAATAGTCAAACTAGCTTCCCTTACCAAATATCAACATTATACATAAATTTCTATTTCAAAAGAGACAAACATTTATAAAAACATACATGCAACTAGCTTCTCTTACAAAATATCATAATTTTAGATAAATTTTCATTTAAACATAAAAAAACATTTATAAAAAAGCATGCAACTAGCTTCCCTTACCTCTATAGAGTAGAGATACTCAAAACTCTAAAATCACAAGCAACCTAACTCTGTTCAAGAATCTGATCGGACACTCTTGATCTACTCAACGCTAGGAATCTAGGGATGTCCTTTGATTGTCAATCTGATAACCTATGAAATCACAAATCTAGAGAGAAGGTAGAAAATTTTAAAGAGAAATTGGTTGAGAGATGGTGATTAAAACGGTATATCTTCTTAAAGAAAGAAAGAGAGATTTGGTAGTTTTTATAAACAAAATATCCTTTTAGAGATAATTGGTGATTTTTATTAGAATAAAACAGAATATTTTTTTAGAGAGATAAAATATCTTCTTAGAGAGAAAATATCTTCTTAAGGGAGAAAGAGTTGGTATCTGTTATAAAATAAAATCTAAATAACCAATTTTTATTTACTTAAACAACTCTTCTGTTAAAAAAAATATTTAACTGTTATTAAATTTATCTCTAAAATTAAATTTTATTCTATAACTATTTTTTTATGGTATTACAACAAACTTATTTTCAGAGTATGAATTATTAAAAAAAATTGAGCAGAGATATTAAAAAAATATTTGATCCAATTTGTTGTCCTAAATAAATTGGACAATGGATAAACTAATAAAAGAAATTATGATTTGAGTTACATTGAATTTTTTTCTTTGTCTTCTCTATTTATTTTGTAATTTAAACGGATTTAGATAAACCAGAGTAAGCTCATGTGTAATTATATTTTAAAATAATAATTATAGTTTAAAAGTAATTAAAATAATTTATATATTAAATTATTCTATCTAAAACTTAAAATTGATTTTGTTAATGTGACTTCATTTTTAAAAGTACATTTTTACATTTTAAATTTTTTATATAAGATTTAATTTTTTTAAAGTAAATTAAAATGACATGTTGACCGTTGATTTAATGTAGGTTTTAGTTGGAACTTAAAATTACTGGTCCCTATAGAATATTGATGGGTTACATTATCACATTTTTACTATTGACTTATATAGGAGCAAGTCGAGCAAGATCAAATCGTTTTTTGGCATTTCTAAATCTCAACCCGTTTAAAAGAATACCTAAAGGAATCAACTATAATGTGTATTTTTCATATTTTCTACTTTTAATTTAATCTAAAGCATTTATAAGAAAAAAAAACACATTTAAAGATTACAAGCTGTAGTCATTTATAGTAATTTGTAATTGTTTTCATCTAATTTTTAATAATATATATTGTTTAGATCATGGTTAACAAATTTCATTATTTTTACTACATCTCCATTCGATAATATTTAGATTAAAAAAGAAACAAAAAAGAAAGAAAGGTAGTACTAGTGATGTTGTAAAAGTATATGTTAACAAATATGATGTAAAATGTGATGATCATATAAACTTTTGAAACTTATTTAAAAGAAAAGCTTGTTATAATGGAGTTTGTGTAATTTGCTTTACGCCAAACTCGCAAACGCATTTTTGTTTTATTTCACTATAATATTGAACATTGATGATGAGTCACTTAGTGGGAAAAAGGTAAAAGAATCAAGTTCTTGGATATTGATTTTATTTTTTAAGGGAAATATAATAGAAAACAAATAAATAAAGTAGAGCCTCTAGTGATTACAAGTAGATATGCATATATATTCAAGTAAACTTTTAATAAGAGAATGTTTCTAAGTACATGGTTGATCCATGAATAAACTATAAAGTTAACCTTAAAAAGTTATTTAAATATAATTTGAACTCTTTTTCAAAAGAAAAAAAAAGCATCTAATAACTCTTATTATTTATATTAAATTAATCACTTACATTTTAAATCATCTTTTCAGGATTATTTTTCTCTACTCATTCTCATTCCATCATCAATTCAAATGTAAGTTTAAAGTTTCTATTCAAAAATTGTAAATAATTAGTTATTTGTTGATAAGAATTTGAGGTGATTTGGGTCATTCTATCTTTACAATTAAAGGTATAAAAATATCTCTAAGAGTAAGACTGTTTAATAGTATAAGTGCATTTATATGCACAAAAGAATCTCCCAAATATCACAAACTATATTTTTCGGCCTTTGTTACTATTATCCTTGTCAATGTCCCTATTCCTATTCTTCCCTATGAAGCTTTAATGGAGAATATATTACTTTACGGTATATGAATGCTATAATAATACTAGTAATAAATTACTACTATTATTACAATGTCTTGTACTTGTGCTTTGTCTGAGAGAATATATATATTATCAGTATGCATGTGCTCAAAATAAATAAATAAATATTTTATTTTATGTTATTCTACTATTTATATTTATGAACCACATATCTAATCTAGTTACAATTATGTGATAAATTGTTAATAAATTTGAATAATTTTAGTCCATTGAATTTATTTTCGTCCCTCTAATTAAAAGTTATTATATTTTATATTTTAATTTTAAAGAAATCTAAAACATCGTTATTATATCATATTAATTTTGTATTATTATTATTATTATTATTATTATTATTATTATTATTATTATTATTCCTGTTATTATCAAATTCTTTATTACATTTTTTTAATTATTTGACGACTTTTCAACATAAGATGTTTAGAGAATATAATGATTAAAAAACAACTATTACAAAGATGTTTTTTTTTTATATATATACTTTAATCTTTGAATTTATATTTATCATTTTTATTTTGTTGATTATGCTAATTTTTTTGTCAGACTTTTAATTTTGGTAAAAATAAATCTTAAAAAGAAAAAAAAAATATAAAATTGATAAATAGGTTATAATAATTTATTCTTTAATTTGTTAAATTACGTTATAAATAGGTTTGAAAAAAATGTATTTCTTCTAAAATTACGAAACTTGGAGTTATCCATTTTATAAAAGAAATACAATTATAAGAAGGTAGCAACCTAAAAATCGAGTGATTAGTTTTTTTTTTTCTTTTTTTTTATCTTGGTAAGTACTTATTTTTTTTATTAAAGCTTTAGTCTTTTTTTTTTTCTTTTTGACTGTTTGTTAGCAAAATATTTTGTTGTTGTAAGGTTTGGGTGTCAAAAGACTTGATGGATTTTGAAAGTTTATAGAGAAGGTTTTACATATCTCTAAGATGAATTAATTTTAATATCTATTTTAATTAGACATTGAGTCATACAAATGAAATACAATGTAGAGGTATGATTATATGTGTTGGAATATGAATATTTATGTATTCGTTTAGTCGTTTACAATTCAAAGTATGTTTGAAGTCAAATTTAAATATAATTACAATGTGTATAAGAAAGTTGTGGACGATTCTAGAGATGATTATAAGAAGAAATGAGTGTTTTGTAAATGTTTGTTATTGATGTTTGATAAGTTTTTTTTAGTGAAATATGTTTTTTAGGATGATATCACTCAAGTGGAGAGTTCTCATTTCATGCGGTGCTTAGTATCACTCAAGCACTTACATGGACACTAAAACCATAAAATATATAACTTAAGTGATGACTTGAGACTTAAGCAAGAGAAAGATCAAGATAATTCTCTCATTTGAAACAAGCCACGTTCAAGCAATGAGAGGTCACTTAAGCTTTTTTAATTGACAATTATACATGAAGATCTAGAAGTTATGAGACAATGCAACTACTTGTCATACTCAAGTGATAATGTGGTATCAAAAGTTGACAAAGAGCTCAGAGTGGTGATGTTGGCTCTTGTTGGGTAATACAATAATTAGCATCATTCAAGCATTAGAATGCCTATCAAAATATGGTCGCTCAAAGATTGAATGAGCATTGGAGTCAGGGAGAAGTAGAACCAACTCTTTCCTCTAGACATAGTATCACTTAAGCAATATAAGGTCATTCAAGCAAGAAATTTTTCCTCTATTTAAGGATGTAAGTCACTTGAGAGTGACACATAATTGATGGAGAGGTGATGTTGATGAGGAACATGTGTTGGTATATATTTATGAGATTGATATGTTTATATCCTTGTGTGATAGGCTTATTGATGATGATGATTATGAGATCATGTATTTGTATGATATGATGAGCCTTTTATGGGTGTGACTATTATGGGTATGTTGATCATTGTAGGTGTGTCATGTGGCCCTTTATGGGTGTATAGTGAGAGATATCTGGAATTGTATTGTGATACCAAGGGTCATAATATTAAGTTTAAAACTTATTATGGAAAGGAAACATAATGTGTTTCATTGATAATATAATCATATAGATAAGACATGATAAGAAGCTCAATGAAATTCTTGTATCAAAGTTTTCTATAGTAGATGTAAGGAACTACCACCAAAAAAGAAATTGAGGTTGTCTTTTATCAATGATGTTTCAATAGGTCAAGCATTAGTTTCTATATTAGACCATGCTTGTACTAGTCTTCATGAAGATGTTGAATGTGGCAAATTAATATTGTTTCATTGGGATATATTTGATAATTATTGTATTCTTGGTTAAAAGTGATTTCCTTGTAATTTATTGTATATGTTTTAGAATGAGAGTCTGATCTAACTGATATATCATGATAAGAATTTTCGGAATTATTAACAAAAAATTATCAATAGATATGTATCTATCAGTAAATATTATTATCGACAGATTTTAGCGATTGATAAATTAACGGTCAATTTACCGACAAATAATTTGGAGGTTAATTTACTAACGGATAAATTAATCACCAAATTATCTGTCAGTAATATCTATTAGTAAATTAATTGTTAAATTATTTGTCAATAAAATTCATCAATAAATTAACCTTCATTTATTCGTCAATAAAATAATTTAATAATAATAATAATAAAAATAATGATAAAAATATTAACAAAATAATTACGATAATAACAATATAAAATAATAAATATTATGAGAGTAATGATATATTATTATTATTCTAATAATAATAAGAATAATAATAATAATTATTATAAGAGTAATAATAATAACAATAATAATAATTATAACAATAATAATAGTCACAATAAAAAAAAAGAAGAATAATAATAGTAATTATAAGAATAAGAGAATAATAATAATAACAATATTTATAATATCTATTTAACAATTTTTAAAAAATTTGTCAATAATTTTCTATCAATAATTGTTTAGAATATCTGTTAATAATTATTGATAGATTAAATATTTTTGTCGAGAAATTTATTAACAAGTAGAGCATAGAATTTCAACCTACAATATATTCATATAGTTATGTATATTTTAGAACCCATTTAATAAAAGTAGAAACTTTTATTATGAAATATTTAGTTTTGTTTCGAAAATAAAAAAGGTAGGATTTTTATATCAAGAAGAGCATAGAATTTCAACCTATATTGGAGGGAAACATATTTAAGCTAGAAATTGGATCAACAACATGGTAAAAGTCAACATAATTGAAATATTGTATTGTCCAATCTAGTATATAGAATAATGTTTAGGTGTAGTTGAAGCCTGCTGATATTAGTTTGTAGATTCTCACTGTTTATCTTACACTATAGTTCCCTATATGTTTAAATCATAGCATTTATTTCAGACCTATACCATAGGTACCTTCTAACATAATTAAGGATGTGTACAAATTGTAAATGTCCAATATCTTATTACTTTTTTATGAGTTTCTCTTTATATTTTATTACATAAATCATTTGTATAGATATTGATTTTTTTCTTTGAGTGCTAAACATGTCCTTTTAGGTACTCTAATCAGTGCCTTTGACATTGCTCACCTAATTCTTCATCACTCTCAACTTGAGGATTCAATGTATATGAAATGTGCTTAAGAAGGCTAATTTAGGTCACTGTGTATATCATGTATATTATTGACTTTAATTTTTTTTTGTCATTTTGTATTTAAAATGTTGTGTGTATCTCCAATGGATTTATTTGTTATCAAATTCAATGAACCTCGAGTCTTTGAAGGCTTAAATAGGTCATTGTGTGCATAGTTAATTTATTGACTTTAATTTTGCTTTTATTGTTTGTGCTTGCTTTCAAATTATGTGATGTCCGATGAGTTTTATCATCTATAATAAATAACAATATTTATGGGGTGTAAATAACTTATTTTTCGACTTTACTTCTAATAATATTTTAAAATCAAAATACAAAATTCATAAAAATGATATATAAAAAAACAAAAAGTAAAAGAAGTTAAATATAAAACAATGAATAATTAAAAACACAAAAGGATGAATTGGTTCAAAAATTGATCTTAAAATATTTTAAAAAATATCTTTTTAAATTGTTATTGATGTGGTAATTAAGTGCAAGAATAAGTGATTAACAAGAATAAAAGGAATTATAGATAATATGGGTAAACTGAAAGAGAAAGACACAAAATTTGATATTAGTTTGATTCTTTCTAAATCTACATCTAATTAATCAAAGAAACTTTAGCTAAAATTTTACTAATATTTATGTAAATAGAACAAGAAATACAAGTCATTAATTAAAGTCTCCTTCAACAAGATTTACAAAGATAATGAAAACAGTCAATTACATATAACACACGAAATATTAATGTAAATTTATCAATACATGTTACAAAAGAAAAACAAAAATATCATGAAATACTAATGTAAAGTTACCAATACATATTACAAAAGAAAAGAAAACATATCCCTTGCAATGTGACATATTTACCAAAAAAAAAATCTATGGAAATATCACCTCTTTTGATTAATATTGAGCAATTATATTGCAATCAAGATGCAAATGTATAACACTTTCAAAATACCTTTCTCAGGAAATAACAAATCTCTCTTTCTTGAAAAGTAAGGAATGATATCAATGATGAAGAGAACAATCTTTTTATAAGAATTTTATAGTCATGATTGATATATAAAATATAATTAAACATAATTGATTATTATATTTTTCATGTAACCCAAAAAATATTCTGAACTAGGATAATTGATTATTCATTATTCTTAATCGATTATGTGCGAGAACTCACATTTTAGATTTAACTGACATAATGATTATTCACTATTCATAATTGTTTATATATGAGTGCAAACATTATAGATTTGACTGACATAACCGATTATTCACTATTCATAATTGATTATCTGTATAAACAAATAATTTATATTTGGATAAGATAATTGATTATTTGCAAAATTGTGAGAAATCCAGGTTTGATCTTTGCTCAAGATTTTCTTAGAGCTTGATTCATGGTTTACATGTTGATTATACTAAGATAATGAGTAATATAGAGAGGAACTATCAAGAAGAGTTGCATGCATCATCAAAATTACCATCAAATCAAAACACATCATGTTTTTGCATGCTTTGTTAACATTAAAAGATAGTAAAATTAAAAAGGAAATAGAGAATATACTAATGCATAGTAAAAGAAACTTTAATCTATATTAGAAAAATAATTACTCATGTAACCATTCTTTTTCTTTCTCATTTATCATCTCTCTCTCTCTCAAAAAAAATTCTACCAACCTTCGCTCTAATTTCTTTTCTTTGTAAAATCTATTTTGGAATTTGATTGCATATCATAATAGTTGAGGGGTTAAGGATCATTTTCATACGACCAAAGTTTCAAATAGAGTAAGTTTGTGTTTACTTTGAAGATTCTTTATTTTCTTTCTTTTCTTTTGGATTTGCTATCAATCTTGGTGGAGTTAGTTGAGAAAAAGTGATCTCCTTTCAATTTAGTTAAGTTTATATTAAAATCTTGTGATGTTTAGATATCTTGCACTAGGTCTTTAGATTTTGAATAGTTTTCTTGCTTGAGTTGAAAATTACATTGGATTAAGGAGTCACAAGTAAGGGAAAGCTATTTATGTTTTTTTAGGATAAATGATCTGGTTGTGAAGGTGATTTGGTCACAATATCTTGATTTTATATAGAGATTATGATTTTGTGTAAAAATAATAAGAATATTATTTGAGTTTGCTTAATACTAATCAACACATGATGACCCACAAGTTAGTTACAATCTTGCAAGCAAAAAAAGTTTCAAAGATAGTCCAAAATCATCAAGAATTAATACTAAAATAAACATAAGGGAACAATATCACCCAAAGTAATGCTCATATTATCAAATACCAAGAAAAAACAAGAAACAATTATTTGAACAATTTTAACCTTCAAAACTCAACTTTCCACATTTAATTATATTGTATTTTTGTAATATGTCATTAACATAAAAAAATCAATAAATCATTTCCGTATACATATGGTTTAAATTCAAATAAAAAAATACCTTTTACTTCTTTATTTTTTTATTTAATTATTTTTAAAACATTATTAATATTATTAATTTGAATTAAATATAAAATTATAAAAACGCAATTGTTAACTTTTTTTACATTTACCCATTTCTTCAAAATATAACGATATTTCTTCTATCATATTTATTAAACACAAATTTTATTTATCATATTCTCATATGTTACACATATAATTACAGAATCGAAGATATTAATATTATTATTTAATCAAATTATTTTTATTTTTTAAATACTATTTACGTTTTTATATTTTAATTACTTAATTATTTATTTCTAACTTCTCTTTATTTTGTATTTTTTATTATAAATAAATAAATCAATAATAATATTGAATATTTTCATTCAACACATCATTAGATAAATATTACATTTTTTTTATACTTTAATTATTATATTTATCATATATATTTTTATTTTGAAAAAAAAAACAAATTCCAGACTGAAATTCAGTTGAGACAAACCAAATTCCAATTGATTTACCATCAAGAAAGACAAAAACCACTTGTAGAATTCTAGTTTTTAGGAATCGAATTTGGACCGTATAGAGTTATTCATGCTCCTATCTTAATAATATAAACAGAATGATATTTGAGGAACTAAAAAGTACAACTGTACTTTCATGGAGAAAAATTCTAAACTAAACTGTACGCAATCTCAAAGGACTAGTCAAAGTAAAGCAAGTCAAATTTTATTATATCATTTTTTTCTTTGGATTGACAATGTTAATTGGTTTTTTCAATGGAATTCAAATCCACAAATAATCATTTTTTTCCATTTTAGTTTTACTACCAAATCTTGTATCCATTTAAAAAAAAATTATACGATATTTCTTCCATTTCATCTTAAGTGTCCAAATTTAAAAGATTCTTATTTTATCTAATTGTCAATTCGATTTTAAAAAAAATATTAATTATTCTTTTATTATTTATACATTTACTCTTCAACAAATTTTGTATTGCTAGTTTACACGTAAATGAAAATTATTAATGAAAAATATATAAAATGAGATAACTTAATTACTTATTGTTATGTACTTTTAAAAATAATTTTAATATTAGGTAAAAATGAATCCAAGTCTCATGTCTTCTATCATTGGAAAAGGGCTAGTAACCTTTATAAGTTACTATTTTGTTTTTACACACTATCATAAAGAAGGTATATGAAATAACACGTGAGTAAACGAAAGGAAAGCAAAAGAAAAAAAATATAGTGAAAAAGTTGAGTTATTTATTTAAATAACATAAAAAAATAAAGTTGTTATTTTAAAAATGATGATAAATTATTTAATTAAAATTAAGAAATTATACAATTACAAAGTTATATATGCATTTATTATTATAGAGATGGAGAGAGATAGGAGAAAAACAACTTTGAAAAATACTAGTTTATTTTATATTTTTATTATTCTCTCCTCATATTAAACTTAAAAAAAAATATATTTGAAACCTAATTGAAAGTGACATCATTCTTTATTTTTTTTTCTACAAATAATGAAAATGTTTTCTTTTTGCCCATTTTCTCGGACCAGTCACTTTCTAATCTATACTTTTCATTTCCGTCAAATGGAGCTTATCACATAGTTTTTTATGAGATTTTTTTTAAATATATAAAAAATAAAATTTCATAAATTAAATTGATTTTTATATAAATTAATTTATAAAAATTATATTTTATATTTTAAAATTGTATATAAACAGTCATAAAAAGGTTATTTTTTTTTGTATAAAAAAATTAAAAAACTAGTTCAAAGAAACCCAAATCTTAGGTTTGAAGATAAGATGTATATAATTTGAATGGGAAATATGAGAAAAGATTGCGCATTGATTTCCGATTCAATATTTGCGCCTTCATTTCACACCCCGTACTCGCATCATGCACACGCTCTCCTTTTATTTATTATCTATTTATTGCATTTTCTATATTTTTATTTTTTTAAATCTTTCTCATTAAATGAGCATGTTCTTGTTATAAAATACATAGGTAAATGTGAATGTAAAAAATAATTAAAGACTTTAAGAACTAACTTTCACATTGCTTTTGAAAAATATTACTGATAAAAGGTTAGCAAAATTGACACATATGTTTGTAAATATATTTTTTTTAATATAATCGTATGCAAAATTTGAGCTATCATTTTCTACGATTTTTTTTCTTAATCAAGTTTGGATATATAACTTCAATAGAATTAATATTTTTTAGAAAAGAAACTAAAAATAATATTGTTTTGATAATAGTCTCTTCTAATAATTTGAAATTAACATTTTATCACGATACTATAAGAAAAGATAGTTGGAAGATCAATAACTCATTCATAGAATAATGTCCAAATGAGAGATAATGATGAATATCTAAGATTTAATATATAATAATAATAATAATAATAATAATAATAATAATAATAATAATAATAATAATAATTTGTGTATGTATATGTAAGTGAGTAATGATAGAGTAAATACATTTAAATCATGTGGAAAATAAAAAAATATATGACTTTAGATGTTTTAAATAATCATATTATATAATAACATAGAAGATTGAGGAGATGATGGTTTATGATGCATTTATCTTGAATTATGTCAATAAATTGAACAACTTCAATACATTTATTCTAAAATTTCCTAATTATCTTTGTTTTGTTTCCTTTACAATTCCTCAATATGTAAGGTCCTCTACAGTGAAAATATTTGACCGGCTTGGCTACAAGTACTAATAAGAAAAGAATTATTCTACCTTGAAGAATTCCAAGAGGCTTGAACAAATTTTCACAAAGTTTCTTATTGTTAAACCCATTTTCTTGTGCCTTGATGAGCCTCTTCTTGTGCCTTGATGAGCCTCTTGTGCCTTAATGACCTTCCTTGCCTTGGCTAAGTTTGTTTGTTTTGGCTTTATATATTATAATCGTAGGGAATAAAGCAATATCTAAATAATTAATCACAATTTAATATCACATCTAATTTCACTTTGGAACTTTTAACAATGAGAACATTACTGATTAAATTACTGATGAAATTTTATCGATGGAACTTTATCCATCGATAAAATATCATTATCAACGATTTTATTGACATATATCATCCGTTGCTAAATTTATCGACGGATTTACTGACGAATTTATCTTAAATTGGTCAATCATTACAGACGGACTCAGAAATCTGTCGATAAATTTATATACAATCAATTTACCGATGAATTTTGGGTGTTTCTGATGAATTTGTCTTGTCGGTAATTTTTATTTTTTTTGTAGTGAATTCTCTCATGAAAGTAAGAATAATATTTTGACAACTTTTTAAATTTTACTATATATTCTCCTAAAAATATGATTTATTGACACATATTAAGGAATTCAACTTCATTCCTCCCTTAAAGATTCTTTAGAAAATATTTTTCAAGAAAATTTTGCTTAAAGATTTTGGAAGTAATTTGTCTCTTTTAAACTTTTAATTGCTTGGTAAATCTCAACATATTTTTAACTTCTTCAATGACAATAAATATGACTTATTTGCATTAATGCATGTTATTGGGATGAAAACATGATTCAACACCATCCAGGCTGAAATAACCATCTAGGGCCGAAACATTCTCTAAATTTTGGTGGATTGTTCCTGGTAAAGGTTTCTAATCCTTGATCATATGAGTTTAATGGTGGATTGTTCCTGGTAAAGGTTTTTAATCCTTGATTATATGAGTTTAACATTTTATTCTTGGTTCATATTTTCCAAGAAAGTTGTCATTCTTAAAAAAAAAAAAGTCACGTATAACGTTTGGTCTATTATCCACCTTTTCTAGAAAGAAGTAACAATTACTTTTGCTCTTTCTTAATTAAGTTTCAAAGATTGTTTAAAAATTCTACTAAAATTATTTACCACTAGTATTGATTATCTCTAAATTGTGACTTATTCATTATAATATATTTATGTTATACTTATGTTATTTAACATAAAATATAAGAACAATCAACTTATATTTCTATTTATCAATAGAAACTATGCACAACGTGGAAAAAAAATACCTAAGATCTTGATAGGATGAACTGTAATAATACAACTTAATATAATATTAGAAAGATGTTTCTTATTTAATTAGAAATTGGGAATAAATTTGTTTTCAAATATGTGAAGATTTTCTTATAGAGAATATTAATTAATTATGACATAACTTCAAATACATATATATATATATATATATATATATATATATATGTTATATATATACATGTATGTATGTATATATATATAATGTCAACTAATGATAGAGTTAACATCTTAAAAAATATTACTTGAAATTTTTCCAAACAATTTTTATTGAGTAGATTCATCTTTTATTCCTACTGCATGCACATATGCAAGAAAAACATGAAAAAGAATGAGGTCTTTGTAAGTCTCAAATATCAATCTTAATAAACTTAACATATCATGTTAGACAATAGGGCGTAGGATTTAACCTACAATGGTAAAATTCAATTCACTTTATACAACATATGAATACATTTCCCATTTATAATTATCTACTATGAACATCAAAAGTTACTTGGGAAGTGATAATGTGGTTAAGTATTTCACATTAAAAATATTGGTACAATCATAATTATTTTTCTCAAGAATATTGGTAATTATTTAGTCTACAAAAGAGATATATTCTGACTATCTAACCTTGATGATATTGAGTAACTATCCAATAATCTCAAGTTTAACTTATGAATATCCTACTCTAGGACACTACTCTGAATTATTAAAATATTTACTTGATAAGTATTTTTGTTAAACCCCATCATAATCCATTCCTTTCATCCTATACTCACTTTATAAAAATAGACACTCATGCGTCAAAATGGTCTCAACTCAATATATCCTTTGACATTTTGATATAGTTTCAAAGATCACATAAGTTGATGGTTATTAAGATAGATTATACCTTAGATAACTTGTATACACAATCCATATCGGTATAAAAAAATACTTAAGAAAAAAAGTATAAGAATAACAATAGAATATATATATAGAACTTCCTTTTATCAAACTTTGATAAATTTAAAAAAAATATTTATTTTTACTTTTTTTAATTATGGTATATATATTTCTTAAATTGTAAAGGAATAATATTTAAAATATCTTTTACAATTAGATGTAGATCAATATATTACATGGAATAATTTTAAACCAAAGAACATAAAAGAAATGGTGCAGTGTATCACTGTAAACAAATTAAATAACAAAAATATAAATAATTTGACAAAAAATAACATGTTATTAATAAATAGATAAATATCAAGAACATAAAAGAATAAAAGAACCGGTATATTATTGAAAGTAAATTAAATAATACAAATATAAATTAACACGTCGTATCACACATTAAAGTAAATTAAATAATGTAAATATAAATTAATACATAAGACCAATACATAATTCAAAATAAATTAAATAATATGAATATAACTTAATGAAATAACTAGTCCATAACTAAAAATAAATTAAATAACAGGAATATAAATAAATAAAAATAATTGTATATAGACAGAAGTGAAGTAAAAAATATAAATTAATAAAAAACTCAATGTGTACTGAAAATAAATTGAATTGTAGAAATATAAAATATAAAGAACAGATAAATTAGATAATAACTATACAAAATAAAAAATATCAATATATTATTGGAAATAAATTAAATAATAAAAACCTAAAGATAAATTAAGTAAAATAATATATAACTCAAAATAAATAGAATTTTAATAAAACTAATATAAATTTATTAAGATTAATTAATATAAGAAGAATTTAATCTCTTTCTCCGTTATCTTTTAATGATTAAAATCATAATATAAGTTGTATTGTTTAAAAATCACATAATAAAAAAAAGAAAAAAAAAAAGGATACGAGAGAGAGAAAAAGAGATGACAGATAGAAAGGGATAGTAGAGAGAGAAAAATAGATTGTGAAATGAGAAAAGAAAAAAGGATAAGTGAGAAAGAGATTAGGGTAGAGTTTTTATTTTAATTTTAGTTTTTTCTAATATTATCTTTTCAATTATGGTTAAGTCTCTTGTTTGAATAAGTAACAAAAATTCTTTTTATTTTTTATAATTTAATCTTTTATATTTTTTAAATTTTTAAACTTTTTTTTATTTTCTTATTTTTTACATTGTTTATTAAAGATTAATTGATTTGTTCTTTAATATAAAATATGAAAGTTCTAATATGTGTAGTATATATATAAACACTTGAGTAATAATGTAGAATGTTACGATATATGAATCTTTTAAGGTGATATATATGAACACCTGAATGTAAAATATCATATATATATATATATTGTTGGGAGAATCTTAGGGATATAACTGGAGAGATAAATATGAGAAATGAGCCCAAAATACAAGGGAATGATACCACCTTCAATCTGTAGTAGGTTTATGGGTCTTCTTTTTTATATATTGCTCAACTTTATCATTTTATCCAATGTGAGACTTAGACTCACACTTGAATATCCAACAATCTCTCCCTTAAGTGATCTCCCCCTCAAGTGAGAGTCCCTCTTCTACACTCCCTATCTCGTATAAGTCGGTCACTGTCACGTCGGCATGAACCTTCCCTGATACTACTTGTTGGGAGAATTCGAGGGGCATAATCGGGAAAATCTCATAAGTAAGAGAAATGGGCCCAACATATAAGGGAATGACACAACCTTCAACCCAAAACCTTAAGACATAGGTTTATGGATCTTATTTCTTATATATTGTTCAACTTTATCATTTTTACCCAATATGAAACTTAGACTCACACTTGAATACCTAATATATATATATATATATATATATATATATATATATATATATATATATATATATTAATGATAGAGTGATCATAGTTTCTGTTTGAGTAATTATATATTCATTTGAACATTATTTATTCTAAAGAAGATAGAATTATCTTAGTTTTCTTTTTTATTACAAAATTCTTGTTTAAGTTATATATCGATTCCTTGATCCTCTATGTTTTCCTCAAACAATAGTGATCGTGTAAGTATAAAACACACACACTGCACAATTATACAATATGAAATAGATCACTCGCCTGGAGGTAGGAGACTAATAACATATTCCAGAAATCTAATATAGCTTTCGATAACTCTAAATATCACACCCCACGCAATAATATCTTATAATTACAAAACATATAAAGAAGAAAACAAAAGAGAAGAAGTCCTTAATAAAAAATAATTTAATTATGTGAATAAAAAATCTTATATTATAAGTTTTAAATTAAAAAAACTAAAAATTAAAATGGTGTAATTTTTCTCATAAATTATCATAATGAGTCTTTTTAATTACATTTTTGAGTAAGTCTTGTGTAAAAAGTACCACTTCAAACAAAGGAAGTCATATTTATGATGGACGACTTTAGTTCCTAAGAGAAGTTAACAATACCTATATAGCATGACTTTAACTCAACAAAAAATGCAACTAAAATCATCTAATTTAAGGACGACTTTAATTAGTAAATTCGTGCTCAATATGAATGATTTTTATATAATTTTTTTACACGATGCTTTGCAAGCATGACTTCTCTCATAGATAACACACTAAAAAATTGCTAGATAAAAATGTTATTGCAATACTTATATTCCCTGTAAAAGTCCATGAATGGCTTGAATTATTAAGCTTGCTCTTCTACATTTATTCTGCTCCTTAAATTTCTTTATACAACTTTTAAATTTGATTTATGATACTTGTATTTGTTAATTTTGGTTTCTAGAGTGTCTTCAAAGATTCATCTTTGTGGTACTAAATGCTCAAAATAATGGAAGATTTGAATTTACCATCTTTTGATTTGCTTTTGCTTCAAATATGGTTAAGAAACTAATACCAAAATATTTGTGGTTTAGATTAATGAAAATAAATCAAACATACAAAGAAAATCTCAAAATAGAATATAAACAGAAAATCTCTTCGTTTTAAATACAACATGAACGGAATAGAGTATTTTTCAATTTTTCATAGATTTAAATTATTTTTGTTTGAATACATTAAAAAATATTGACAATAAGTTAGGAGACTGTTTACAAAACTCAAATCAAACAAACTTATTAAGGAAAGAATTAAATCTTAGAGAAGTAGGAAAAACATGGACAAACAGAATAATAGGTTCTTTAGTTTCTCAACTCAATTTTATTTAGAAATATTTATAATACATCACAACTGATTAAAATTTGTTTAAATAATTTATTTTTAAAAGATATAATCAGAGTATTTTTGCTTTCTAAAATTTGTTTAAATAATTTATTTTTAAAAGATATAATCAGAGTATTTTTGCTTTCTAACAACACACATTGTTTTGCTCTTACTAATGGGCATAGTTATGAGACTGCCTAATGAATCATAGTCATGAGACCATTTAACGGGTCACAATCATGAGACCTTCTATAGGTCAGAGTACCATCTAATGGTTCACAATTATGAGATTGTCTAGTAGTTTACAATCATGAGACCGTTTAATGGGTCATAGTCTTGAAATCGTTTAATAGGTCATAGTCATGAGATTATCTAATGGTCATTGGACTGTCTAATGGTTTAATACATTCACACACATTATTTTTCTCTCATCAGGCCTCACTCTCACTAGACTATCTAGTGTGCTTAAACAGACTAGACAGTCTAGTGTGTTTAAACAGACTAAACCACATACTATGTTTAAATATACTATACGGTCTCATGATTAGTTATGCTACTAGATTATTTACGACCCATTAGACGGTCTCATGACCAAAACATCATATGTGGAATCTATGTGTGTTTTGATGATAAAAAAATTAACTAAATGGTTTATTTGTTGTAACAATGATTAATACAACTACAATATAATGTAGACCCTTAGAGCCTTTACAACTTGTTTGTGTTAGACAACCTGATAAATATGTTGTGTTTTGGGAATAGGAGGAGATATGTATGAAGAGAAAATATTGTTATTGCTTTTCTTTTTTAGCCATCAATAGCTTACATTTATAATGCTTGCAGAAAAGAAAAATATCTGACTGAAATAACTCCTACAAATTAAAATCTTAATGTCTATGAAATAATTAAGAGTGAATATTCTAACAATTAAGAGCGAATATTCTAACAATTAAGAGCAAATATTCTAATTAAAGACATATTCAAAAACGGAAACAAATCAATGTGCAGTTTCAAAAGCAAATTCCCAACACTCTTCCTTGATTTTGGAACTATAAACTCCAATCTTCTTTCTTGTGAATTCAAAATTGTTGACTGGTAGTAGCTTGGTAAACAAATGGTTTTAAGTTTTGCAATATCCTGAAGTACTCTTCATATCTTCCAAGGAACAACCTCAATCAGTATCATAATACCCAACAAACTTTGCTTTATTTTTGTTAATTGAACCATCATATACAACAATTACCTTTCTATTTGGAGGTATGTCAACAAGAGTGTTGTTCTTCTCAATCATATATAACTCCTC
>Ga0209489_106524_pt1 | contig 18653 bp, 13 predicted proteins | sample SiratrowhiteBW_FD_187527 | JGI IMG/M metagenome (GOLD analysis project Ga0209489, IMG submission 187527) | Root nodule microbial communities of legume samples collected from California, USA - Siratro white BW (SPAdes) (version 2) | ecosystem: Host-associated > Plants > Roots > Nodule | place...
TTTTTTTTTTATATATATATATATATATATTTTTTTTTTTTTTATATATATATATATATATATATATATATATATATATATATACTATTTAAATTTTATATGCTAAATGTAATGAATATATTATTTACTAATATTATAATAAAAAGTAAAAGATATGAATAGATGAATAAGATATCAAGATTGGTATTGTAATTGTAAAGTAACACGAGGGAGTAGAGTTGTCTTTTTGAATAAAAGTGATGGGTTTAAATATAAAGTAAAACATATTTAATGTTTTTTTCAACAACTAGTAGTAATTAATATAAAAATTAAAATTAATACTATATGATTATTATTAATTTATAAACATCTCATAAAATCTTTAGTAATTATATTCTTGTCAAAAGAATAATAATTTTATTATATTATATTTTATATTAATGAGTAATTATTTGTGACATAAATATTTTGTTATTTTTAATGAAATATTTGTGATAAATTATAGAATAGTCACAAATAATATAGAAATAGTGACAAGTTTTATATTTATAAGTTTATATTTATCAAACGTTGACTTATTAAAGAAAGATCATAAATTCAAATTTAAAAAATAACATAAATTTAATATTTTATTTGCACTAATATAAATAGATGTGCTTGTAAGTTTTCTATTAAATATATAAATTTATGAAACATTATTATTTAATTTTACCATTAATAATAAATAACAGTTGATTTATAAATATCTAATAAACTTTATATTAATTATATTCTTATTATATAGATATAATTTTATTATATTTTTTTAGTAATTGTTTATGATATGTGCATTTTAACTTTTTAATATAATTATTGTAATTTTTTTTAGTTTTGTCATTATTATAAATAATATCTGTGACAAATAATGATAAAATTTATGTTTATCACTAAATTTTTGTCTCAAAAATTTATATTTATCTTATATTTATTGTATTTGTTATAGTGACAAATTTTGAGACACCTATTCATGATATTTTCTATAAACATTTTAAAAGCCAATCAATCAATGATTTTTCAGGAAAACACATTGAAAGTTGGATGTCAACCATCAGAAATAAATATTTTTGGCATACTCAATCTTATTTCTAAGACTTTGAAACTATGGCATGATCTTAATGGCTATGAGTTGAAGAATTATTACCATAATAATTCTAAAGTTGTAGTATAAATATAACCCATGTGTATTTTATAGAAAAAAAAAGTCATATACAACACATTTATAGAAACATAAGGTATTTCAATTTGTTTGCAAGAAGAGTTTTAATGTTTAATAAAATTATTAGTTAAAATAACTACTTAATAAAAGTTAACATGAATATATATTTGCATGTAAATTTAGTTTTATTGACAACAACCAAAAACATACATTTCTTAATGTCCGCATTTCTATATATAATTTTTTTAAAATATAAAATATAAACAATATTTTTAAAGTATTGGAGAATAATACAGTTAATTTTTTAACAGACAGATTACCTACGTAGTTTCGATTAAAAAGATTTTATGCTTTATATTTTTATGAAATAGTGAAATTATTCTAGTTAATAAATAATAAATTTGTCTTATTAAAAATTACAGTAAGAACCGTTATAAAAAATATATTACCTTATAGAATGGTATATATAACATATTTTAAAATATTTATAATTTCTATTTTTTTATTAAGTAACTTAGAAGTTATAAATTTTTAAGATATTTATGAATATTATTGTGTTTAAAACTTCATCCACGTCAACTTTTTTTATGTAATATCATTATTAAAAAAATCTAAAAAAATATCTTTAAATTCTAAATGAGGGAAAGTGATACAAATATTAACGGATAACATATTTAATATATTTGAACTTTTACTAGAAAAAATATATTTTACTTTTTAAAATTATTTTAATTTTTGATAGACCAATTTTCCTACTTGTCATAAAGGAAATAGAGTAATTTTTTTTTTTTTTATCTTATATGCCCAAAATAATCTGACTTAACTTATTTTAAATGGATTTTAAAATTGATTGATAACAAGATGAACCTAATCAAGTTGGCTACGATTACTTATGAATTCTATAACTTAATAATTAATTATTCTCAATGCTTTAAGATCCTAGACCTACTATAGAAGTTTCAAATCGATGCAGGTTTTATAAAAAAGGAAATTAATTTTAAAGCATAATAAGTTCGAGTAGTATTTTAATTGAGTTTTTATTAAGAATTTTCGTTATTTAAAATAGTTTTATTTTTATTTTTATTTAAGTATTTTATTATTCAATTTTTATTGTCAATAAAATGATGTTTTTATTATTTTCATTTTTCATCTTTAATTTTTTGTTCAATTTTTTTGTCAATTAACTTGTTCATTATCTTACTGAGAAAATTCAAGGTAAAAATATTAGATGATTGACTAGTTGGAGATTAGAAGATAAAAGTAACAGTTGTACTATTTGATAAAAGCAAACGAACTTAAAAGTAAAAGAATATTTTGAACACTTTATAATTTTTTTTTAATAACCTTAATTAAGTTAAAAAAATATTAAAAATCACATGTTAGTTTTAGATATAATTTTTTAATAGATTATTTGAGTAAAACTAATTTCAAATTGTTGAATATAATTGAAAGCTGCAATTAAATAAATCTGAACCATTGATGTTCAACAGTTGAATATAATAAATGCGTCTCACAAGATTTTTAGAATTGTCTTTGCTATATATTAGTTTATATTACAGAAATTATACCGGCGATAATTGATTTTGCATCTTATCCACTTGCTTTTGAGTGAACAATGTTGGGCTTTAGGTCCCTGTTATCCAGTTTTACTTAAGGGCTTTAATTACCACCCCTTTAATTACCACCCCTTTCTGCCATGTTTACTCTAACTTTTCCATTTTGGACAAAACTACCCTTAAAATAAACTTATTTCAGTTGGGTTACGTGTAGAGTTATCAAACAGGTTGGGCCAATTTCTAAATGAGCTATGATTTGACAAGTTCTTCCAGTACCCTAATGTCCTCTTTTTGTATTTTAATATAAAATTTTAATTTCACAATTACCTTATGACATATTTATTTGGGTTCACACTAGTAAAAAATAAAACTGGATGACATCCCTATCCGGTTTACTTTGTGAAAAAATTGATAATCGGATGAGTATGTCATTCGGTTGTCATTTTATTTTGAAATAACAACTGGATGATATGTTCATTTGGTTGTCAATTTTTCGTAATGTGAACCAGATCGGAATGTCATCCGGTTCTCATTTCCAAAGCAAAACGAGAACCAGATTCAGTTCTTATACTCCAAATCGGAAAATTTTTCCGTTTGTCGTCGACAGTGTCCGAAACCCCAAATCAACTACTCTAATAAGCAATATCACTTACTAATTGTTAATAAACATCAAAAATTACTTACTTATTACTTGTTTGAAAGATTAATCAAAGATTTGAAAGAATGAAATCAAACAAATGCTGAATTTGTGACAGATGTTGAAATGACAATCGAATGACATACTCATCCGATTGTCAATTTTTTCATAATGTGAACTACATGGAGATGCCATTTGGTTCTATTTTTTTGTCAGACATTTTTAAAGTTAAAGATATAACTGTTATTTCATATTTTATATAAGGATGGAGGAAGAGGATATTAGAGTGGAGGAAGAACTCCTCTTATTTACATAGTTCATTTTTGGGGCAATTGCTTCCCTCCATTCCCACATTTGTTTTCTGCATCACATTAACGACGTGAAAGGACTAATAGGTGACATTTAGTTTTACGTATCACTCAAGTTTGATCTGTGACCATTTTATACTCGTAAAAGTAACTTCCAAATTATCTATTATAAAAATCTATCATAAGATGCTTTTCAAAATTTCTAAAACATAATTTTCCGAACCTGATTTCTAGAAAAGAATTTTCAGAATGATTTTTTCAGAATACGATTGTAAGAACACATGAAATATATTTTGGATCAAACTTTTTTAAATAAAATTTTCAAACTAATTTTTCCAAAACATATATGATAGCTTCTACAATTAGTATTTTTTTTCAAAAAATCTCTGTTCTTCTTTCTCTCGAAAATAGCAGTGGAGTACGAAGGCACAGTGACGATAGTGCAGCAGTGACGGCAATGATGACGTGAAGTAGGGTAGTTTTGTCTTTCGCTAGTAAAGAGGTGGAGTTAGTAATAAGGCGTGCAGGAAATAAAAGCTGAATATAAGTCATGACTCAACCCATTGTAGTCTGATGGATTCTTCTTGTACTTCCATTAGTTCTTTCTACACCTCCATATTTTATTAAATTTCGAAATTTACCTTGATGAAAATATGGAAATAAGCTTGTGCAAAATAAACGAAAAACTGCATACAAATAGATAGAAAATAAACCGTGGAGTGGAAGAGGTGCGAGAAGACGATAAAAAACGGTGTATGGAGGGAACGAAAGTGGATTCAAAATATTTTTATCATTATTTTTTTGGAAGATAACAAGTTTATTAGTGGATTTATGATTATGATCGTTATTACTACAACATTTCAAGTTAATATTTTTTTTGTTTACAAGTCAATTTAATGGTTTTGACTATTTCTTATTAATTTAAAGTAATTAGTTTGGAATATGTAGATAAGAGTAAGGGTTTGTTTGGATTGGAAAGTGGATTTAAGGAGGTGGATTCGAGGTAATTTGAGGAGAAAGTTTGATTGTTTGGATTAAGAGAAAGATGGTAAAATTTAAGTGGAAAGTTTATAAAAATTTGTGTATAATGTGATAGATATAATAATATTTTAATATATAAAATTATAAATTTAATTATTAAAATTCAAAATAATATAATTATTTAATTTAATATAATTAATAATCCTTTTAAAAATATATAAAAACATTAAATTAAAAATTACATTTAAAATAAATTTAATTTATTATAAAATATATTAATTTATTAATTAAAAAGATTAATTTTTTTAAATATAAAATTAAAATTTTTAAAATAATTATAATATTTAATTTAAAAATTGTTATTATTATTTTATAATAATAAAATAATTATTATCCTATAATTGAATTTAAATATTTATATTTATTTTTATTAAATTATAAATATATTTATATTAATATTAATAATATTATATAATATTTATTATTATATTATATATATAATCGATTACGTTTTACATATATAAAGTTATATATGTATAATTGATTACGTTAAAACGTAATCGATTATACGTTATATATATATATATATATATATATATATAATTATATATATTAATAATTAATTATAATAAATCAATTTTATAATTTTTATTATTATAGTTTTTTTAATTTAAAAATAATATTAATATTTTTAATTTATTATATTATTATTTTCTAATTAAATGTTATTATTTTATTAGGTATTGTTCATAGGTATTATTCACAGAAATAGGTTTGTAAGTATTATCTATAGACATATCATTGAGCATTATCTACGGACCTATGTTTGTGGATATTATCCACAAACATATATGTGAATATTACCTACGGAATTATGTTCGTGATAATACTTACGAGCCTATATCTGTAAGTAATATTTATGGATCTTTATTAGTAGATAATGTTAAAATATTAATCATAATAATATTAACATAAATAATATTAATATTATTAATAATAATATAAGTAATATTAATAATATTATTAATATATATTATCATTATTACTATTGATATTAATAATAATATGTAATAACAATATTAATATTAATAAAAATAAACATAATAATAGTATTTTTAATAATAATACTAAAAAAATCTTAAAATAATAATATTTGAGGGTAATAATAATTTTAATAACATATTAAAATATAAAGAATATTCTCATAATATTAATGAAATTAATAATAATATTAATGTGAATAAGAACAATAATATTAATATTATCAATTAAACATATAAGTAATATTAAAAAATACATTTTCTCAGTAATAATCATGTTATGTTGAATTTACTTACGGATACATATCAATGGGTAATAATATGCATGTAATATTGAATTTATCTATGCATACAAATATGTAGGTAATAATTCGTAGGTAATGCTGAATTTACCCACAGATACAGATTCATAGGTAATAATCCCTCTTATATGTCTATAATTTTTTAAATACAAGAGAAAATATTATTCCTATACAAAATTCCTACTCCTATTTTTGTACAAGGTTACTACTTCTTTACACAAGGCTAAGAAGAAAAGAAAAAGAAGTTTTAAAAAAGTTAATCTCTATAGAAGAAGAGTCTTCTGAAGTTTTTCTTCCTCCTCTAGTCTTCTAATCATGAACCTTATCAAAGGTCCACTCTTCAATCTTCTAGATGGATTTCTAATATTAAGATGTGATAACTAGGAACGATTTATATGATTATCATAACCTAGTGATTTGTATACTTATTGTAACTAAGATCAATTTGTCTACTCGTTGTAACAACTAACGTTTTGTGTGTTTATTATAATCATTAATTTAATTAGTAAAATCACCTAAATAGTTGTTTTAAAGGAAAACTAAATATAACTCATGTATTTAGATGAATTAAAATAAAACTGCTATGGAGTATTTTTGTATTACTTGTTTGTTAAATAGTCTAATTTAGTTATCTATTATGAAAATAAAGAGAAGAACATAGATGGAACAAAGGATATGAGAATGAAAATATTCTCTCTATTTTTCTATTTTGATTAAAGGTAGATGACTAAACATATAAAGTAATGTACCCCATTTTGGGTATAGCTAAATAAAAAAAATGAATAAGAACAAAGCTTCTTTGACTCGGTCAATCTCTTCTTTATCATTTTTTGCCAAAATTATATCATCCACATACACTAATAATGTTGTAAAAGATCCTTTAAAAGAATTAATAAATAAGGAATAATTATTCATAAATTGAGTATATCCCACAAAAATAAAAAAGGATGACAATTTAGCAAACCACTCCTGACCAGCTCGCTTAAGGCCATATAAAGCCTTTTTTAATTTACAAACTTGTCCTGGTTGAATAGAAGTCAATCCAGGAGGAGCAACCATGTATATATCTTTTTTCAACTCTCCATGTAAGAAAGCATTATTTATGTCTAATTATTTTAACTCCCAGTTATATATAGAGGCTAGAGAGAGAAGTAACCTTATAGTTGTCATCTTTGTTACTGGAGAAAAAGTTTCAAGGTAGTCAATGTCCTCTGTTTGTGTGTATCCCTTCACCACTAATCTTGCTTTATATCTTTCAACAGTCCCATCAGCATTATACTTTATTTTGAATACCCATTTGCGACCTATGGCGGTTTGTTCTTGGGAAGAAGAACAATCTCCCATGTTTGATTTGACTCCAAAGCAGATATCTCACACTGTATAGTCTTTCTCCAACAGTCATATTTCACAACTTCAGAATAAGTGTTTGACTCAACATGTGAAGAAATAGACATAACAAAAGGTTTATAAGAAGGTGATAATTTGTTGTAAGACAAAATAGAATTCAAAGGATATTTAACTCTAGAAGATGTATTTGAAACATTGAGATTACAATGATAATCCTTTAGATACTTAGGTGGTCTTTTTGGTCTGGTACTCATTCGAATGGACTGTGTTGTTTCATGATTTTCATTGAGGTTTTGATCTCTATGGGAACAAAATTCTTCGGGGATCTAAATTTTTGATTCATGATCATTATTAACATTATTTTTAATATTATCACAGGGTGTAAAAATGACTTGTGATGGCTGATTCAAAATAGGTTGATCTTGGTAAAAATACTTTAATCATGAATGTTTGGAATGTCAGTTTCATTGCTAGTATCTTCAACGCTTTGATATGGAAAAACATGTTCATATAAAACAACATCCCTAGACATAAAAATTTCTCTTGATTGAATATTCAACAAAATATATCCTTTTGTCCCCTTTTTAAAACCAATAAAAACACATTTTGATGCCCTTGGATCAAATTTACTTTTATTTGTCGACAAAGTGCTAGCATAGCATAAAGATCCAAACACCTTTAATTGATTAAAATCTGGTGGAATTTCGTAAAGCATTTCATGAGGACAAAAATCATTTAAAACAGGTGTGGGAAACATGTTTTATAATATGTGCAACATGTATCACATAATATGACCAATAAATTTTAAACAAATGAGATTGTATCATAAGAGCTCTTGCTACATTTAATAAATGACCATGTTTCCTTTCAACTATACTATTTTGTTGTGGAGTATTGACACATGAAGTTTGATGCATTATTCCTTTGTTGATAAAAGAATTAGTTATGAAAAATTCAGTCCCATTATCACTTCTTATTACTTTAATTGCTGTTTCAAATTGTGTTTGAATAAAAATAACAAAATTTTCCAAAATCTTAACAATTTCAGATTTTTGTATTAAAGGAAAAACCCACGTGTAACTTGAATAATCATCAACTATGGTAAAGAAATACTTATGACCATGAATTGATGATAATGAGTATTATCATGGCCGAAATTGTTGATCCCTCACAAGATTTTAGTTCACCTTACCATGTTAGTTCTGAGCAACATATGATTTGTTCTCTCGGTACACAACAAGAGTGACAATTTTTTTATGATCAGTCAAAGGCAAATATTAATACTAGCAAAAGAAGTTACGGAAGACTATATACTTCCAAAGTCTGTAGTCATTGTGGAAGGACATGGCATGTGATTGATACATGCTATAGAAAACATGGTTTTCCACCTCAGTTCAAGTTTAAAAATTAGAAAGCAGACTGTAATAGTAACCAGCAGAATCATGAAGGTTCAAGGTCAGAAGTATATTCTCAGCAAATTGGTTTTACTCCTAAGCAATATCAAGCATTGGTAGTCCTTCTACAACAGTCTAAATCCAGTGACAATGTCTTTAATCAAATCTCTGTCATTCCTTCCGACACAACAACACATACTGGTAATAAATTTTTCTCTTCCTTTAGTTCTTAGATTATTGATAGTGGTGCTCTGATACCACTTGCTGGGAAAATCCGAGAGAGAAACACCGGGGAGATTTCAAACAATGAGAACTGAGCCAGAACCCACATAAGGGAATGACACCACCTTCAACCCAAAACCTTAAGGCATTAGGTATGTGGGTCTTCTTTCTTATATGTTGCTCAACTTTCTGATTCATACTCAATGTGGGACTTAGACTCACACTTGGATACCTAACAATATTCCCCTCAAGTGAGAGTCCCTTCCACATTGGTACACTCCCCCTCGAGTAGAAGCATTTTCAAATACACTGTGCTTGCCCAAGCCGTAAACCATCGGCTCTAATACCATATTATGAAAATAAAGAGATGAACATAGATAGAACAAAGGATATTAGAATGAAAATCTTCTCTCTATTTTTCTATTTTGAGCAAAGGTAGATGATTGAATATATATAAGTAATGTACGTCATTTTGGGTATAGTTAAATAAAAATATTATTTTGATAATGTCATAAAAACAAATAAACAGAATTGATGATAATTTGATTATGTCATAAAGACAAAATTATAAAATATTAGTTTCCTATAAGTCTTATATCCATATCTTCTCACATTATGAATATCTTATATTCTATTCAACCTCATTTTAAAGAGAGTTATTCCTTTATATTCGTTTAGCATAGTATATAAACTAAGATAATTAATTCATGACGTTATATTTGTCACCGTTATAACTAATCTAATGATTCTAATCGTGCACAATACTTTCTCCTATATTAAAAAGATAAGTGAAATCATGTATACGAAGACAATTTGTCTACTAAATTATAAACAAAATTGAAAGCAAAGTTATATATTAGATATCTAATATAAGATAATTAAATACGAATGATGAAACTTAAAAAAAAAACTTATCAATTTTAATAAAGTTAAAAAAAAAACACAAAAATGTTAAAAAATATATCAATGAGTATATTCACTGGCTATGTATATTAAAATTTGTCATATACTTTATATTCAAGTACATTCTTTCTACAAATATAAATAAGTTATCGCTTTGTCACTTTCCCCTTCCCCAACAAAAAACGGGTGAACAAGTGGCATGCATAATTGCCTCTGGAATAATGTGAATCATCATTGAATCAGAGGAGTGAAGTGGAAAACACAATGAAAGAACAGAACAATATAAAATGGCAGCAACACCACTGAATGCCAATAAAATTTATAATATTAATAATAATAACAATAATATTAATTACAATAGACAATAATATAACTGGTAGAGATATTACAAATATTTTAATATAAATATAAATAATATTTATAACAATAATATTAATAGAATTTATAATATTAATATTAATAATAATATTAACATTAATAGTAATAATAATACTGATAATTTTACTAACTATAATAATAATAATAATAATTTTTAATAATAATATCATAAATGTTTTTAATATAACTGAAAATAATATAAATAAAATATTAATAATATTAAAAATATTTTTTCATATAAATATAAATAATGTTAATAAGAGTATCAGTAATATTAAAAATGTCATTAATATAAATATAAATGATATTAACAGAAATATTAATTATATTTAATATATTAAAAAATATAATAATAATATTAATATTAATGTAAATAGTAATACTAATAATAATGTTATTAATAATAACAATAAGAGTTAATAATAACCTTAATATCATTAATAATATTAAAAAATTAAAAGTATTCAAACAACATTAATAATTTAAAACAAATATAATATTAAAAATAATAATAATTTTAATAATACAATAATAAAAATAATAATATTAACAATAATATTAACACTAATAATAATAATAATAATAATAATAATAATAATAATAATAATAATAATAATAAATATAATATTAATAAAACCAATGATAATAATAATATTAATAAAACTAATAATATTAATAATAGTAATAAAAATGTTAGAAATTCTATTAAATATAATATTAGTAATATCAATAAAATATTAATATTGTTAATAATATTAAATTTTAATAATTGTATTATTAATAAATTAATATGAATATCATTAATAATGTATAATATTATTATTTGTAATAGTTTTATCCATGAATATAAATTCATAAATATTATTTGTGAACATAAATCCGTAGGTATTATTCACGAGAATAGGTTTGTAGGTATTATCTGCGAACATATCTCAGTCTATTATCTACAGACCTATGTCTGTGAGTATTATCCACATATATATCTGTGAGTATTACTACAGACTTATACAAAATTCTCACTCCTATTTTTCTACAAGGTTACTTCTTTACACAAGGCTAAGAAGAAAAGAAAGGAAAGTTTAAAAAAAGTTACTCTATAGAAGAAGAATCTTCTGAAGTCTTTTTTCTCTTGTAGTCTTCTAGTCATAAACCTTGTCAAAGGTCCACTCTTCAATCTTCTACATGAATTTTCAACATTAAGATGTGATAATTAAAAATCATTTATATATTTGTTATAATCTAATAATTTATTTATTTATTGTAATTAAGACTAACTTGTCTACTTGTTGTAACCAATAAAATATTTTATGTACTTATTGTAATTATTAATTTAATTAGTAAAATCACCTAAATAAAATATTTTATGTACTTATTGTAATTATTAATTTAATTAGTAATATCACCTAAATAGTTGTTTTAAGGGAAAACTAAATATAATCCATGTATTTAAATGAACTAATATAAAACTGCTATGTACTATTTTTGTATTACTTAATTGTTAAATAATCTAATTTATCACTATCTTATACTCTATTTAACCTCATTCTAAAAAGAGTTATTCCTTTATATTTGTTTAACATAATATATAAATAAGATAATTAATTCAAGACAGTTATATTTGTCACCGTTATAACTAATCTAATGTTTCTAATGGTGCACAATACTTTTTCCAATTACAAAAGATAACTGAAATCATGTATACAAACACAATTTGTTTACTAAATTATAAACAAAATTGAAAGCAAAGTTATACATTAGAAATCTAATATAAGATAATTAAATACGAATGATGAAATTTAAAAAAAAACTTATAAATTTTAATAAAATTAAGAAAAAAATACACAAAAATGATAAAAAATAAATATATCAATGAGTATATTCACTCGCTAAGTATATTAAAATTTGTCCAATACTTTATATTCTATCTACAAATATAAATAAGTTATCACTTTGTCACTTTCCCGTTCCCAAAAAAAAAAAACGGGTGAACAAGTGGCATGCATAATTGCCTCTGGAAGAATGTGAATCCTCTCTGAATCAGAGGAGTGAAGTGGAAAACACAATGGAAGAACAGAACAATATAAAATGGCAGCAACACCCACTGAATGCCAATAACTAGGAGCCTCTATGCATCCAAAGTGACATCCATGTTCAGCTGCTACTGACCAATTCCAATGTCGACCTTGTCTATGCCTTCTTGATCGAAATCATCGTCATCAATTCTTTCTTTATTCCCATTACGTTCACAACCCGACAACTTCAACCTCAATCTCTATCCTCATTTCAACGCATCCCTTTTGATTCTAGCAACTATTTATGCTTCCAAACATGCTGCGATTCAACTTCATCTCATGCTTTGCTTCCAAAGTCTCGCCTTGTCCTCTTTCTGTTTCCGTTTCTGAAGCAATTCGCAAACCCACAAGGGTCAGATCGCAAATGGCTTCTTTCTCCTCTTCCTCTTCCTCCAAGCTCTTGCTCCGACAGCTCTTTGAAAAGGAGTCCTCCACCTACACGTACCTTCTTGCTGATGCCTCGCACCCAGAAAGACCAGCGCTCGTAGGATTCTCTCAATTTTGTTCTTGCGGGGAAATTTGTGTGAAGGAATTAAAGATTGAATCTTGAAGTGTGTCGTTGAATGTTTATGCGGTGATTTTATGTGGGTGGGAGGCTTTTTGGGGATTGGATGATTGTTTTTTTTTTCCTTTGTGTTTAATTTGTATACGCCACAATGTATAAGTTTTTTCAAGCCTTTAGTGGATTGATGATGGGTTTTTTCGTTTTGAGTAATTTACATGCACCAGAATAGATAAGTCTTCTTTTTTATAGTATAATCAATCAGAAATCATGGTAGAAATGATTTTTAAGTGATTTTTATAGAATTTAATTAATTCATCATACATGTTGACTTCTGATTGAATGATAGTATAAATAGTCTATTTGTCTTTATAGTTTCTGTTATTTGGTGATTGATGAAATTTTTTGTTGAAATTTCAGTTGATTGACCCGGTTGATAGAACAGTAGATAGAGACGTGTCGCTTATTGAGCAACTGGGGTTGAAGCTTGTGTATGCGATGAACACACATGTGCATGCGGATCATGTCACTGGGACTGGCCTTATCAAAGTGTGCACCTGCTGAATTGTTACTTCCATCTTATCCTTCGTTCCTTCAGTTCATAAAGAGTTTGTGAAAATGTTTTCTATGCAAATTAAGATGTGTTGTTGACCCTGTAAACGATTTAAGGGTGGAGGAAGGTTTTTTCAATATTTGTGAATACTTTTTGCTGTGGTGGTAACTTGGTGTGTTTTTGTCATCCACTTATTACGCACAGAGCAAAGTACCTGGTGTAAAATCTGTTATTTCAAAAGCAAGTGGTGCAACGGCCGATCTTTATGTGGAGCCAGGTGATAAGGTCCATTTTGGTGATCTTTTTCTAGAGGTAAGTCTGCAGCCGCTTGCCCAGTAATATATTTAGTCAATGTTATAAATTGTTTTTTGACTGGAGTTGTTTTCAAATGATTGGGGGTTACCAAAGATACCTTGCATTTCATGAAGTCCTTGATAAGGGATGAGGGGTTATATATATGTTGCTTAATCTGTCCATTTCTTTGTAGAATATGATAAATGAATCTCCAGTCTATGAAACTCTATACTTATGATGACTGATATAGCATATAAGTTGATGCTGCTTCTAGTATTCAACATCATTTGAGACATTAGTACCCTTATTTCCAGACGAAAATGACTCTGATTTGTCAAGCTGATGAATTTAATAGCAGCTTTATGTTAAACTAAATTGTGGCATTGTTGAAAACTAGCTTGTTGTGACTGTAATCTTGGGTAGAGAAATAAAGGACACTTGAGGATGATTTCATCTTATTTTTATGACATACAGATATGTAGTTTTTAAATGGTTTTGACTCCCTCTTGGGTTCATCTGTTTCAATTATGAAGGATTTTTTGTCTTTAAATTAATTTTTGATAAATGGATGTTATTTTCCGTTGTGCATGGGTGGGGAGAGCTCATCAATGTTTTATTGTATCATCTACTTTGTGATCTGTAATATATAGTATTCTCTTTAATGTCGTAGGTCCGTGCAACTCCTGGTCATACCAAAGGTTGTATTACCTATGTTACTGGAGATGCACCTGATCAACCTCAACCGAGGATGGCATTCACTGGAGATACCCTATTAATACGTGGATGTGGAAGGACAGATTTTCAGGTACATGCTTCTTTCCCGTTTTCCTCAGTTGTGCTTCTCTAAAGGGTTCGAAGTTTTATATGAACAAATGTTATGTACCTCAATTTTTGAATGACATTGGAATTAGGTTTTGGTCTTAGCAGCTATTTTCTAATATCTTATCAAATTTATTCATTGCTGCCTAATGCAGGGTGGGAGTTCAGAGCAGCTTTACAAATCAATCCGTACACAGGCATGAACTTGACAGTGATTGTGTGTTATGTTAAACAGAATTAGAAAACTACGCTAAAAAGTAAAAGATATATAAGATGTTTCTGTTTTGTTCATCTTCGATATTAATACTAAGTTGCTCATGTTTTTCTTGGAAACAGATTTGTACATTGCCCAAGAGTACTTTAATTTATCCAGGTCATGACTACAGAGGATTCACTGTAAGGACACCCTTAAGGGTTTTTCTTGCCAAATTTGTTGCGAGTTGCTTATACAAATTACTGGTTTTAGGTAAGCACTGTTGGAGAGGAGATGCAACACAATCCGCGCCTAGCAAAAGATGAGGTAATGTTTGATGACATCCATATATTTTTTGAGCTCAATACCAAATGAAACTAAGTGGCTAAATAGGAAAAAAATACTCTTCTAGAGATACTAATGAAATACATGCCATTGTGATGTAGAATGCTTAAAACAGACACCAATTTATGGAAAAACTGCTGCCATAATCAGTAATATCTAAGCTGTTGACAAATATAATGGAAAAGGCATTACATTTGAATTGGTAGATAGATCTCAGTTCTATCAGTAGAAAATTTGCAGATATTTTACTTTGTTGGTGATATCAAATTGTCAATTTTTCTGCATTATTAAGAGAGTAATGGGATATGTTTGTAAATCACTCATTCAGCTATCTGATAGGAGCTCTTTTTGGTCAAATGAGAATGCATTTTATCCTTGTCTTTATTCCTGCAATGAGATTTGTAAAGGTAGACCCTTTGATATTTTGATGAGAGAATTTGGATTCATTACATGTAATTAAATAAGTTTTAAAGCGTGCTAGTTAAACTTTTATTCTACTGCTGGTTAGCCCCCACTTGTGTAGTATCTGACAGTTGAAAATGTTGGTCCCTTCTTTTCCAGGAACATTTCAAGAACATCATGGCAAGTAAGTGCTAGCAAAACTTTATCAAGGATTAGTCAAATTTATTTGATAATATTCATTTTTGCTTATACAACTGCTAATCATGGTACTCTTGATTTGTGCAACAGATCTTAACCTGCCGTATCCTGAAAAGATTGACATAGCTGTCCCAGCTAATATGGTTTGCGGAATCCAGTCCATTCCAAAACAAGCTTAGCCATTATAAGCCTTATCTGAGAGACGCACTTATGGTTGACACAGCTATGCAAGCAACAGAGGGGACATATGTTAGAGCCCTTTGAATTGAATAAACATAGAAATTGTAAATGAATAAAATAGTAATTATAAGCCCAATATAACTATAATTTGGCTCCGGAGATTTTACTGTGTTTTTTGTTGTATTTTATAATCAGTAAAATTTCCTATACATTGAAGACTAATCTTTAGAAAGGAAACGCTGGTACCAATTTCCCTCATAAATACTTTTAGAAGTTGTGAATAAATTTAAATATTTAGAAGTGAAATGTTGGTAATGCAATTTAGTTTTAATATGATGTAAAGGGGTCTTATTTTTAATATGATGTACAGGGGTCAATGTGGTTTTGGGTGTTTTTTTTTTTTCACTGTTTTTTTAATTAAGATTACCAAAGGTTAAATATAAAATAGATTGATTTGCATGATAGACCCATAATAATAAGTATATAATCTAACGTTATATTTTATATGTTATGAAGACTTGAGCTAGTGTTCAAATTGACATGATCTAGAAGAAATATTGATGGACTGGAGTTTAAGTAATTGGCTAAATAATTGCATTGTAAGAAGTAGTTGTTAGGCAGGGAAATCATGAGAGATATACAATTTGGAAAGTTTATTACAGGAGGAATTTTAAAAATAAATAAAGTAGTTAGGGGGGTTATGAGTGGACAAACTATTTTCAACATGGCCAATAAGGGAGATTATAAGGTCAAGCAATAACAACCCCTATTTCAATCCTGTGATTTCAGTGAAGAAGAAGAACGAGAGTTGACACTTTTGTGTAGATTATAGGACCTTGAAGACGGCTACAGTCCCTTGTGAATTTCTCATCCCAATCATTGAGAAGTTGTTGGATAAACTACATGGTGCATGGTACTTCTCAAAAATTGATTTAAGGTCTAATTATTACCAGATTCGTATGCACAGAGAAGATATTCAAAAGACGACTTTTCTCACTCATTTGCACCACTATGATTCACTGGTAATGTCATTTGGATTAAGAAATGCTTCAGCAATATTCCAGGGTGCGATGAACAGGGTGTTACGTACGATCCTACTTAGGTTTATGCTAGTTATTTTTATGACATGTTAGTCTAAGAACAAGACATGCAAAGAACACTTAACCTAACTGTCTTATATTAAATAAATATATTAATTATTTTATTTTTATTTTAAAATGAGTTAGAAAATCTTGTGCTTTATTTTATTTTCATTTTACAAATACTTTATATTTTACAACATTAAAAAATAAATCAAGTAATTTTAAGAAACATTCTTACCAAACAAAATGAAAATGTTAATAAAAATAAATATGACAATTATGAATAAAATATATTTATTAATTAAGATTATTTAAAGAGAATATAATAATATTAATAAAAAATAAAAAAAATCATAATGATAATTAATAATTAATTATTAAAAATATATTTAATTATAAAAATAATTAAATTAAAAAAACATTTGATACTTATTTATTTTTATCACTTTAACAATAAAGATAAATCAGTTGGTAATTATTAGAGTTTTACACTATTTTTGTATAATTGGGTCAATTAGGTTTCAGTTAAAAGTTTGTGATTATTTTGATACCATTCTCAGAATTTTAATAGATTTAAGTGTGTTTCGTGTTTTGTCTATAATTTTTGCCACAAAACTTGGATTTACTTGATTCTTGTTTTGTTTTACAAATGACTTAAAGATCTACAAATGTTATTCAATTGACAAGATCAAATTCAAAATAGAAAGTGGTTAAAATTTGACTTGAAGTTGGTATACAAGGGTTGGACAGCAAGGCGGCACCTGGATATTTTGAGCAGATTTTTTTATGAAGGATTATTTAGTCATTTCATGTTTTAGGTTAATTTTTGTATAAATACAGAACTCTTGATAGAGCCGAGAGACATCATAGTAGACAGTAGATAATTAAATACAATGTTTCTTTTTCCTTGTGCATTTTGCATTTATCTTTCTGCTTTATTGTGCCAATAGCGGCTATGAGTGGCTTATTGTTCTGTTCAATTATCTCTAAGTGCTCTCTTGTTTCTTAATCCCGAGGTTTAATTATTTCTATAATTACATGCTAAATTTTTATTTTTACTTTTAGATTTAATAATTGGATTAATTTAGTAATTGAATCAATACCGATTGGATTGTGTTGTCGAATTTCTGAACCAATGTTCAAGTCAGAATAATATTTTTGTTTATAGTGGGCGATTGCAACTATTCAACATATTGTGTATTCGCGTGAGATGCTCAAAGATTGTGGGGGTGTTCGAAATGTTAAATAAATGCAGAGATCTCCGTCTAATTAACCCACACATGTAATTCAGATTTTCTTTAAGAGTTAGTGAGAGATTTGGAAGAGTTGAAGAGAGGTGTGGTTGATTTTTATTACTTGCATTTATTTAATCTGTTTAAATTTTTTTTATTGAATTTAATTATTTCATTAAAACAAGGACTGAGTAGTTTTGGGAAGAATGACCTATGTTAGCTATATTACAAATTTAGCTTCTTAATATAATTTGGGGCGTGTTGGGCAATGCGTATCAACATTCTAATGGATGAAAAACATAACAAAAAATAAGAAAAAAAGTAAAAAAAGAAGATAAAAAGAGAAGGATATAAGATTTCATTTAATAAATATAATAATTATTGTTGGAAACTGTTTTGGCTGAAATACAAGAGGGGGTGAATTGGATTTCAAAACTTTTTGAAACAATTTGATATTTTTCAGTAAAATGCAATTCTGTTTCACAGACTGGATCTTTATTTGAATTTACTGAATCAGAACAGTTGCATGAAACAGTAAG
>Ga0209489_106525_pt1 | contig 18651 bp, 6 predicted proteins | sample SiratrowhiteBW_FD_187527 | JGI IMG/M metagenome (GOLD analysis project Ga0209489, IMG submission 187527) | Root nodule microbial communities of legume samples collected from California, USA - Siratro white BW (SPAdes) (version 2) | ecosystem: Host-associated > Plants > Roots > Nodule | place: USA...
CTTCCATGGAAAACCATCTTTTATAGCAGCAAGGTTAAATTTGTAATTTCCTCATGTCTATTATTGGAATTTTGAAAATTATGGAGGTGCAGGAAGATGATATGGAGGTGCAGGAAGAAGCAGTCTTGTTGGTGGCCTATGCAAAACTACAAACCAGGATCCAGTCCAAGTTTTACAAGAAAATTAATACATATATTTCCTTCCCTCAAGGTGTGGACCAATTCTAGCCACCAATTCTCTTTGATTGAGGCTATAGTAGAAACTTATCCATGAATATTTTCAAATTGCTCTAGAAAAAAAAATAAAAATTCGAAAGAGAATTAAACCGACTCATTGATTTGGTTTCTAGTACATATTTTATATCCTACAAGCAAGGGTTATACCACACCTTAATCTTATACCAAGACTTTTGGTGTTTTTATAAAACATTTCATCTCCATTATAAATGAAATTAATAGATGAAGTTTTAATAAAGTAATTTCATCTGTGTTTGGTAAGGCAATTCTTTTGACATCTAAAAAGGTTGTTAATATTAATGTTTAAAAATAATTTATCTAGATGAAACTTATATTTTACTTTTTTATCTCTCAACAAAATTCAAATGTCCACTTATATTTTGGGACAATATTTAAGTTTTTTGGGTTATTGTTTTACTGTTAAACATTTTTGGATTATTGATTAGGTGTACACCTGTTTATTATTGGTTTAGTTATTTAATTAGTTATTTTTTATTTTTAATAAAATATTCATTTATTTTATTAAGAAAGGAAAAATATTTTAAATTGTAACGAAGAATAATTTTTTACATAAACATAACTTGAAATTTAATTTATATAAGTTTTTTTGGATTATTTTTAAAAATTTTTAAAATATAAAATTATATTTTAAAAAAACATAATTACCCAATATTAAGATATGATTCAATAATTAATTAGATTTTTATTTGTCATTTTATAATTTTGATTAATTTTTTTAATAAGTAGCCTAAACCTAGGAGAATTAATCTAATTATGATAAAATTGGTCCAATTTAAGTTTTATTTAGGTTGTCAATAAAAAAACATACAACTATACCCAATTAAGTGTTGATTTGTTTGGTGGGAATTTCTGATCACTTTAAACTCATTGATTGAATTTACACCTTTACTTCTTGCCTCTTCCTTACACTATTTTACCATGAGTGGTGATACTTTAACATTGCTACATAGTATTTGAACCACTTGATAATCTTATAGGATGGTTAGGCGGGAATAAGTTGGTAATAAAAATATTTTTTAATTAGAAGTGATTATGTTAAAGAATTAATTTTGTATTTTTTTTTATTCAAGAGTAGAGAATCAGTGATTAAAATTAGCATGTAATGTGACTTTTCGTTTTTTTTAGAAAAGGACAATATAGTAATTAAATATTATATATGTGAAAACTTATAAAAAAGTAGAAATATAAAGATATTTTTATATTAAGTATTGTATGAATATTTAATTTATTATTATTAATAATATTATTTCTATTTTTTAATATTAAATTATTTAATAATATGATTATTTTTATTTTATTAATAATAATATTAAACCATTTAATTAATATTTATTTATAAAAAAATGTCTCAACAATTTTATTTCATTTTTACTATTAATTATTTAGATATTTTTTACAAATTAAAATTATAAAATTTAATTCAAATACAAATTTTATAATTTTTTTTCTAATTTGAATTTATTATAAAAATAAAAATTAATTTATTATTTTTATATTACTTTTTTCATCTTAATTTTAAATTAATTAATAATTACAATTACTACCATAACTGTTATAATATTTCACAATTCCACCTATTTTATCCATATTTAGAAATTTTAATTTTTCCATCAACTTTATCATGTTTTTCCTACCTTTTAATATGCACTTTGAAAATATCTTTTCTTATTTCACTCTATTATTTTTGTAAGGTATTTTTTTCATTTCCATAGGAGTAATAAATGTCCAAATTGTTTCTGAGATTATATTCTAGAATATATAATTTAAAATATATTATAAATTACACTATTAAAAAATTATTTTAAATCTAAAAATATATTTTAACTTGTAAAATTTAAAATAAATTTAAAACAAATTTATCCAATAGCTAAGTTACTTCTTTTACTCAACTAATAAAACAATCCCATAGCTAAACTTATTTAGATAGATTAACAGAACAGCTTGAATGGAGTATTAACAGAATTAGTTTTATAAGTTTGTTGGTATAACTGAAATTAATTTATTCAGTTGTAACTGAATTAGTTTATTCAGTTTAGATCTGTGATTCAGTTTAGTATATTAAAAATAATTTTTGTTATAGTTTTTATTTTATTTTTATATTTGTAACCTGTGTATATTAATTGAGTTTATTCATAATATTCATTTCATTATTTAAGGAATTTATTTTATTTTTTTACTGTTAGATGAAACTTTCTGTCTTCCTTATTTTACATTCCTTATTTCACATTTTTTCATAGTGCTAGTTTTATTCTAATCTTTAGTTTATGTGCTTTTGTCTGCATGAATAATACAATACAGACTCTGTTTAATAACCATAGATACTTTGTGTAAGGGTTGTCATAAATATGCACTTCATTTCTTAAATGTGATTTCTTCCAAAGGCTTAGATGTGGAGTTGGACTTTTCATATTTCCCATCCTCACAAGTTAGGCAGTTGCTTCCTCCCATATACAAAATATTTTCAGTAATTAATAATGTGTTATTTTATATATTAAATAATTTTTTTTCTTTTCATATTTATATAAACATCTCTTATATTTTACTTTTTTAACAATAATAAAAATAATGTTGAATGTTCTTTAAGATATTTATAATTTAATAAAATTAATTTTAAAAATTCAATTTAACACATTATTTTCAAATATTTAATTTTTTTATAACTAATTCAATGTTATTTGAAAAAAAATATAAATATTTTTTAATATTTATTAAATTTTTTTTATTTATCAAGAAAGATAGAAATTAATAATTTTTTATTTAATTGTACTTATTTGTGTATTGACTCAGTATGAGAGAGAAAAAAAATATTTAATAAATAAATTTTAAAATAAGAGTAATGAAAAAATTGTTCACATATTAAGCATTTGGTAAATGCACAAGTTATTTCTTTGCCTAATCTTGGTAGTGAATCCTAATATTTGATTATTCCTTTATGATACCCTAAATTCTCTGTTAATATAGCAGATGTAGTTCCGTTTTGTGGCATGCACACATGATGACATAAACACACATCACGTTCTTTATAGTTTTCTTTTTTTTTTTCCAAAATATAGTTTGGTAAGATTCCTAAGGACTTTAACTAGAAGATTTAAAATTAAGTGAGTTTATTCCTAATTAAATACTTATTTTATAAGTTCTAATTAGTTATTATATTCTCTTCTAGATCTTAATCAGTATTATTTAACTATTTGAAATATTACAAATAAATAATTTTATTATTTTTATTTAAGATTCTCAAAAATTTTGTTAAATTTCTTTATTAGTGATTAACTGATCTGTACTGACTTGTTAAATAAGTTATATTTCTCATTTGTTAAATAAGCTACATTCCATTAATAGATGATGAAACCAACCAAAATTTGTAGAATTGACGAAATCATTCATTGCTTTCATATTCCATCTTATCCACATCCTCCAACCATTAAAATTCAATTTTTTAATTAACTTGCATAAGATAAAGTTGAATAAAAAAAATGTATTCATGCTTCTTTTCAAAAAGCAGTTAATTGGTCCCACTTTTTCACAGACGAAGAATAGATGGGATTCTGTTTCCTCATGCTTCGTACACAAAGGGCATAAAATCCCAGATTTGAAAAAACCAGTGCCTTCTTTGATGGTACGAGTCATATACCTAACCAAACAAAATTGCAATTTCCTCTAGCTATCTTGCATACAAATCAAATTTCATTATAGCAACCACAAACATTTTACAAAATGATGCCATATTGACTAAAAGTAGTTAACTTATGTGATGGAGAGATTTGGTTATTGTTAACATGTTTTATGGTACTTTGAAATCATCAAATAAAAATCAATCACTTCCCAACTTAAAATAATAATATTTTAATTATATTTATTGTACTTCTTAACTTAAAATTCTAATACACATCATTATATGATTAAAGTAGGTTGTAAAAAGCTGTATTCTTTTTAAGAAATATCAAAGAATTATTTTTCTTTACTCATTGTCTAAATTTATTAACTTTTTTCTAGTTTCTCAGTTTTGTCTATGTATTAGATATTTTCTTGATATGTATCAAAACATTACTTGATTATCCATTCATCTTTCTATTTATATTATATATTCTATTTGAAGTCAAAATTATGCGATGATGTGTAATATAAGCAAATTTTCAGAGTTATTTTACTATTGAAAAATTATATCCTCACATCCTTTATAAAATACATATTCAATTAAAAGTATAACTAATTAGTTATTATATTAATAACTTATTTTAGAAGTTAAAAAATTACTAAAATATTAATATAACTAGTTGTAAAAGGGTTACCATTTCAACTCATGGCACCTTTTAGTTAAAATAATATTTTCTTTATAAGTGCATTTAAAATAATTTCTAATAAACTTTCGTAATTTTTCCTGTTTATCTTGGTTAATGTAATAAATTTTTAACTCACTCAAAAGTGGTTCACTTCACAAAGTTTAAAAAATAAAAGTTGAATAACCTTTATATAAAATTATTTGTTTATGAATTATTTCTCAATCAAAAAATATAAACTTTCAATTGTACATTCAAAGTGCAAGTATAAGTTGATGCACACAAATATATAATACGAGTACAGAAGGTAATTTAAGAGAATAAATCCAGTAGTGAAAAATTGCAAAGGTTTAAAGCGAAAAAAGTTGTGTGGTAAAAGTGATTGCAATAAGATAATCGTATCATATATGTAGTGTCTCTTAGGTTTGGAACGCATAATGAATAAACAATGTTAAAGCATAATGAAGTATAATCCAATTCAGCTTGCATTGAGGCCATTGCAACCCTCACAATTTCATCTTAGAATTCCAGATTTCTTATTCAAGATTATGCTTGATCTTTCACACAGTTGCATTTTGTACATTACCTTTGGCATCTCATAGTTCTGATCTAAAAAAAAAATCATGTAATTAACTGATATAAAATATATTTTACCTACTCGGTTGTCGAAAAAACACAATTCGACCTAAACCACACTTTAAAAATACCATTTTGCACTAGTGGATTTTGCCAAATTTTCATTATATATACTTTTAATTAAGTTTATAAATTAAATATATACATATATGTTAAGTTTGAAATTTATTACATTATATTATAATTATCGTCTTCATCCTCCTTTACATTTAATCTTCTCTTACTGTAAGTAATCTCTTCTTTTAACTTGAGCTGCATAGTTTTACCCTCAGAAGAGGCTTAACTAGATTTCATTTTTCATTTTATTTAATCTTTTTTCGATCGATTGCACAGCTTCAGTGCTCAAATATCCTTTGCGAAATTTCTTCAGCAAATCTATCTGAGATTAGAATCCGATGATTGGAAAATAGCAGAAGGGAATATAAGATTGTAATTCAGCATGAAATTTGATGAAAACCGGCCGCATGAAGATTTGCTGAAGAAAAAAGCACCAACCTGAAATCATGATTACTAAAATTAGGTTTTTTTTTTATTGACAAATGTACCCAGTTCTTCTTCCTCCGTTTGTACCTATATGGAGATTTGTCTTCACAGTTGGCTTAAAGAGTAAATGGCATCAATAGTTGCTGAAGAGATAAGCACTTCTGAATCGTATTTGCCTCTTGTTTTCTGTGTTTATACTATTGATTTTCTGCTAGCCCCCTTTTTCGATCGTTAAACCCTGGTGTTCATGTTTCTAATTATGGTGGTCTCCGCTTGAGTTGTTTATCTAGGATTAAAGCTATTCAACTTTCTATTTTGAAGATATATTAAATGATGAAATTATATTTGAATTAACATTTGGTTATATATATATATATATATATATATATATATATATATATATTGAGTTCTATATCTTGATGGAAGGTGGCAGTTGATTTGATTTGTAGTTTTACTTTTAGTTAATATATTGTTTGAGTTAATACAAAATATAGTTGCTTCCGCATGGTAAGATTTTCATCTATCTTTCTGCAATATTTATATTTAACTTTCTGTTGGAAATGTTTTCTTTCTTCTTCTTTATTTTAATCTGATTGAACCTTCAGGTTTTGTCAGTAACATAACTTTGATTGGTTTGCGAAAAGGTTACATACATGTCAAGCCTCAGACACTGGCAGATACAAGTTAATGTCAAGATAGCAACTGAAAGATACTGCTTTGGTCATATGATTCAAAACAAAAACAAAGAACAATGTCTTTACATGACATTCATCAAAGCTTAAGATATAATTAGAACTTTTTTTTATCACCAGTTTGACTAAAACTTGCTATTTAAAGTTATGACCAACTTATTAACTGAATTCTGTGCAAAATTCTAAGTATATAGTTCAACATATAGTACTGAACTTTTAAACATTTTTTTTTCAGCATAAAAAAAATTGTATAAATAAGAAAATCGGACACTAGGGTGTCCAACCCGTATACAAAATAGTGATATTCACAAGATTAAGCCTTTAGATATTATTATACTTGCAACTCAAACATATTTTCCTGCTTATAGCAGTTAGCATAGCTTTTATTGCATTCTTATGTAATCTTCTGGAGTTCTTCTCTTCCGCTTCTGGGCACGTTTAACGTCAGTCTTCAAGACATCTGACCTTAGTTTTATGATTTCCAAACTTTCCTTGCAAGTAGTATTCGGTATGAATTTTGATCTTGGTAGTAGCATTTTCCTTTTTCAGTTAATTTTCAGTTTTACAATTGATTTTCGCAGCTAGTTTTATGCCTTCTTCAGTTATCAATTTTAAACATATACCATGTGGCAATGATCACACAGGTTTCTGTGATTACATTTCCAAAAAGAAGGGTTGAAAAATGGTTGATGAAAATTTCAGTTTCGCGTGGGATTCTAGCTGGCTATTCTACGAATTAAACAAAGAACTAGCTGCTTTTCATAATAAAAATCCAATCAACAGCACATGGACAATATATCATAACGTCAAAAGAGACTCGTCATGCTTGAAATACCATGCTTGATCTCTTCTTAAAGCGTGATTCAAACATTAGAGAAGCTAATTAACAAATTCTGGTGAAGTAACCATAAGAATTCGTAACTCAGATTCATATATTTCCAATCATGTTAAAGCTTTTTAACAATATAATTCTCAGAGTTCCTGCATGGAACAGTGGTACCAAGCCCACAGGCATTCATTAAATTCCATGGAATAGTTATATTTTGAAAATGAGCTTCACGGCAATTAAATGGGTATATATAAGTTTATTATTTATATGTAATTTAAGGTTAGGTTTTTGTGTTGTTAATGTTCTGCAACTTATATGGACTACAACCCCCATGATCCTGAAAAAAAGGCACATCTGACGCTGTTTGCCATAATGGTTGATAAGTGTCAGTACCCACTTCCTCAAAAGGAATGCTATGCAGCAAGGTTATGGATCTCGATGCCGCAATTTCGTGGTCGGAGCCAATGGGAACACTGTTCATTTCAAAGTGTTCAATTGTGTAAATCACCCCCTCATTCATAACCGGTTACAAATTTTAATGTATTCACTTATTCTATCAAGAAATCAAGCCATATCTTACTGTTGCAGTACTGGTGGTATGTACACGTAGTCGTAGTGATGATTTACTGTTTTCAAAGTAAAATGGTCAACTACATCATTGCATTGGTATGGATAGTCCAAAAAGTTTTGTGGTTTCTGAAGCTTCACAATATTAATTCTAAATTGTTCTTAATCTCTTTGGTTTTGCTGTTTTTAAATGTCTAATGTAAAAGGTTAACACCACGATCTCCCTCTATTGGTAGTTCTGCCTTTCTCAGACGGGAAACATGTTTCTCTCAGTGAAGTTTATTTTGTGTGTGTGCTCAGAGAGGAAAGAAAGAGAGAGAGAGAGTTCAATCCAATAAGGTAAAGTAGTTGAGAAGTGGTCCCAAGGGCTTGTGTGAAAATCTCAGGTCATTGCTGAAACCCTAATTCTGACAGAAGTTAAAATTGATAAGGAATTTGCTGTCAACTTTAATGGGACAATGCCCTAAGAGTTCATTTGAAATATAGTAGAATGCAGGCATGCCTGAGATATGATTCGATTTTCACGGTTAATTATGCACATGTAAAGCAACGAGATAGTGGTCCCGGTTCTAGGGTTAGAAAATCAAAACCTAGTACATGTATGTCTTGGATTATTTTATACATAGCCTTTTTACTGTTACCGGATAAGTTTTACTTGCATTTGGGTTACAAACTTGGTTCTCCTGCGGTTAAATTCTTATTGTGGCAAGACTATATAGTCTATTTAACAGTTCATGATATATTATATCAGTTAAGAAGAAGTTGGGGATCAATCATAACTGAACTGATAAACTTCGTTCATTCACTTCATATGATAGACGTAGAAAGGAAATGTTGTGATTTTGCTAAGGTTAATTACTCAAAGCCTCAAAACTGAACTAGTAAATATGTTCTGTATAAGCAATGTTCTAAAGAAATTAACATCAATCACCAGGAAGGTTGTAATTAATTCTGGAGCAAATGATATGGATAGAAGTATCACGGATCAATTAATTCATTAACTAGAAAGGGAAGTTTTGAAGTGCCAAAATGCAAGAAATGATATAAAAGAAACTAAAAAAGATGAGAAGAATTTCATTTATGAATTGAGTACGTACTCGTCCTTTCAATCCATTTCAAAACCTAGCAAACGTTGGAGAATATGTTAAATGCTAGTTACCATGACCATTACTAGTTTCTATTATTGGTTTGTCAGAAACTCAGTTACCAATCCTTTGTGGACATATAAGATCACTTGTAAAACATATATTTCAAATGAACCAATATGTTAACTGGTAAATATCTAATAACACTAGTAATATAAGCTGGATCTAGCTAGAAACTAATTCAAAACCCTATATTGAACAAAAATTTCCCCTTAAGTCTTGAATATGATATTGAATATAAGGAATCTGCTGTTCGCAATAACCTCATGGCAAATAATAATTAGCCTTATCATCTGCAAATACCTTCTGCAAACCGGCCTTGCCCAGTTTTATCGTCTACACACATGCTAAATCAGATCACTTTTATTAATAATTATAGTAGAAAATTTAGGGCTACTATTCTTAATCAGTACCCATATAATTAATATACAACATTACAGAAGCTGAATACAGTAGTGATACACTATTCAAAGAAGGTAGAAGGGGAAGTCCTCTTATTTGACCAGATGTGCAGTTGCAAAATTACCTCACAATATTGAACAAAATTAGAAGGGTTCTTGCTGGATCTTCAGAAAAACACAGAAACTATGTATTCATCCAGATTGATCTGTAGAGGGAGGGTTTTGAAGCTTGTCAGTAACCCTAGAAAGTGATGGTGGCGGTGGTGGAGCAAGGATAAGTTGAGTTTGGTTGAGAGTTTTTGTTGCTGATCCTTCATATCTTTTTCTGTGAATCATTTTCTCCCTTTCAGCTTGCCTGTATTTATGCAAGTACCTTGCTATGGCCTCAGCATAGTTGTCAAACCCTAAGGAACTTAGAGCCCAACAGATGTCATCCCCATTAACGGTCTTGCGATTCTCCTTGTGACACTTGTCAGATGCCTCACCAGTCACAAAACTTATGAACTCTGTCACACACTCTTGCATTAGTTGTTTCCCTTCCTTGGAGATCTTTGCACTAGGAGGAAGATTTTGCTTCATGATTCTACCCACATTTGCAATGGGCAACGCTTTATCCTGCTCCTGATCCATTCCCTAAAATCAGATAGATACAGTGCACACCTTAGATTTTGATCTGTGTATGAACAAAACTTTGAATGTTTTAAATAGATTATCAGTTTATACATGTTTTTGTGTAACTGAAGCCAATTTGTGAAACACGATACAAATGTCACATGTGAAAATGCTGGTATGTTTATTGTAACGCAACATATTAACGGATTTAATTAGGTCTTTTCATAAAAATATGGCAATATATCATGTTAGAGAGGAAAAAACACATCTTAATAACTAAGAGATGAATAAATTTTACTCAAGTAATGATGAGCTTTTCGATTTCACAATAAAATCTGTCTTTAGGTTTTGTTTAACAAAAAGTTACTACAAAATTTGAAAGCTTAAGAATTACATGAAAATTTAAAAAATTAATTAATAACTTATTGAATTTTAAGTGCTAAATAAAATTATACTAATTAATTATAAGTATAAAATTACACAAATAAATATGTTTATGTGAAATTTTCATATAAATTTAACTTAACTTTATGGAAAAAATATTTTTTATCATTTAATTTTTATTTGATTTTAGTTTAACTTTAACTTTTTGTTTTTTTTAAAGATCAATTATTTTAATTTTAATTTTGTGCATTAATTATATATACTGAAGATATTCCAGTCAAATTTAAAATAAAAAAATGTAAAAAGAAATAATAGAATCCTAATTTATGTAAAAAAATTATAATAAATTTGATTAATATTTTAAGGATAAAAAGACAATAAAATAGTAGGAAAAGTTAAAACATTACTTAAAATAAATTTGTTTACTAAATACTACTGATATAGTCAAACTACTTTTTAGCTAATAAGAAGGAAATTTAAAAGCTAGTTGAAATGTTTTTCATATATAAATTATTACTATATAAATTTTATTTTAAAAAGAATAATATAAACTAACAATATAATTATGGTTGAATAATAATATTACATAAGTTTTTAAAGAAACAAGTTTCTAAACATATATCCAAGTACAGAACATGTTCTTCAAATAATTAAATGGAGACATCAATATTTACCACTTGTGTTTTACACTCATATATATATATATATATATTCACTCTAAGTAATAGCATACAACGTATTAGATTAGGAGGTATACGTATACCTGTCTATAGTAATGAATATATATCATTAAATTTTATTTTAATGGTAAGATGTAAAAGATAAATACACATTTATATTTAAGTAATGATCTAACAAATAATTAATTTTTAATATCAGTCATTCATATATCATTAAACAATACATATTTTGTATTCTTATGTTTTTAAATGAAAACTATTCTTGTTAGATATAACACAGGAAAAAATAGACTTAGAGAATAATAGTATTAAAGTCGAAAGAAATGAAGAAAATGAGCTCAAATAATTTGTTTTAAGAATCTTTTGGTTACAAAAGAATTTGGATTAAAGATGGCAGAAGATACGAGAAAAAGATGACAAAAATCCATTATAATTTTTAATGATAATGCATGAATTAAATGGCATATGTATGTGATTGCAGTTTTCCTGGGGAAATCTGCTTAAAATTAAGCAAGTCTGCCATTTACTTTCTATTTTGGGTGGGCATAAAGCTGAGTGGCACACTATATAAAACACATATTCTACATCTTAGAGGGGTGCTACTGATAAATTTTTTGTGTGTTTTAGAATCAAAGTTTATCAGTTAAGGTACAATTGGTCCCCACACACCCATTTTTCATCCATAATTATTTAGTTATTGGAGAATAATATAATCTTAGTGTTCGTACTGCTCACATAAGTGGAGCACATTTGTGCATTTTCATGTTCTGGGACAGATCCGACCTAAACATACCTAAAAAGAAGTCTTTACATACCATAATTTTTTGTTATAATAGCTCTTGCTTTATGTTAAATTATGTTTTTGACAATCTTTTGTGGCAATGGCATTTCTTCTTTTATAAATTCGAATTCGTTAGGTTTTTAATTCTTTATCAAATTCCAGAACTCTTGTCTTGAATATTAACTAAACCAGTTGATGCTTAGATTCTGTTACATCTCATCATTTTAATAACTTTGCTTTTGAATGCAGCTACAATGACACTATTTATGCTCATCAATGTAGAAAGTAAGACTTTTAATGTGCTGTCTGTGTAAGATGGTAAAATATGCTATTTTTAAAGTTGTCAAGTTTATTTATGTTCTTACACTTTATTATATGTGATCAATTTTTTTTTTGTTATTATTAATGAAAGTGAACTTTTTCTAAAAAGTTTTAATTTGTTTACAACAAGCACGTTTCTATACATATGTCCAAGGTTGGACTTCCTTTTTCAACTTGAATGCATGATTATTGATTGACAACTGTAACTTTGTTGAAATAATGATATCAAATTATCCATGATTAATGACCAGAAAGTATTTCATTCATTTTAACCAAAACTTATTAATTTATCAGCTTTTATTAACTATATGCAAATTTAATCCTATGGTCCAAACAATCATGTAAATTTAAATATGGTTACATTATGATGAACTCTATTTTTCACCAATTGTTCTTCTAACTGATGTAACAAGTGGCTATTACATTGATTGACTTAGAATGATAAATTTTTTTTTTTAAATAAAGAATCCTATTCTATATGGATTCTCGTTGTAATTAATCTAGTTATTTTATTTTTCATATCTTATTATTGTATGTGGTATATAGAAATATTTGGCTCAAGCAAAGTAGTCGATCAAATTATATAACAAATTAATGACTTAATTAAAGAATAAAACATAATAATTTTGAGTTAAAATTTTTATTAAATTATTACTATTATTATTTAACACAAAGTTGTTACAAAAAATTGTTTATAAAAAAAGAATAAGTTTAAAAAACTAATTATAATAATAGAATTAAAGTTCTAGATGTTTATTCTATTAAAAAAAATCAAGGATTAATTAAAACAAGATTAAAATTCAAAATGTTTATTTACAAATAGGATAAAGTTTGATAATGAATTAAAATTTGAAGTATCTATTTATAAAAAGAGTAAAGTTTAGGAAGTTAAATGTTGGTGTCCATAATTTCATTGTCTAAATAAAGTAAATATTTCAAAACAAAGGTATATCATCCTTGAATAGAACAAGCCAAACTTTAATCTTCAGAGAATTTGGTGATGTCAAGCTTTCTATGATCGAGATGCCCAGAACAAAAAAAGAAGTAAATTAGGACAATAACTTCAAAGGAACTATTTAGCAGTGAAAGTAAAATATTTCTAAACAACGAGTTTTTTTTTTTATGAGTATAAAACTCCCATAATGTCGTCAGATTGTAGTACAAGAAAGGTTGAATTTATATAAAGAAAAGTCATGAGAAGTATAAAATTTTTAATTAGTGTGTGAGTCGTGTCTAATTTTAAGTGGTTTAAATTTTTAAATAAACATAAAATACTTTTGTGCTTTTAATAAATAAGAGTTATATTGTTTATGTTTCTAATAATGGGTCACTCACATCTCTTATTTTATTTCTAAAAAATAAATTTGTAAATTATATATATATATATATATATATATTTTAATTTTTATGTTTTGAAACTTAATTTTTTATTTTCATATTTTTATTTAAATTTTAGTAAATATAATATTTTAAAATAAAATAAGATGAATGAAGATCGTTTCATTAGAAACATAAGATAAATATATGTTATTTATTAAAAATATAAAATTAATAAATATCTATATTTTGAAATTAGAAAAAAAGGTAAGTTTTCACTTGATGTTGGGGTGTGATTTGATTCTCAAATCAAATTCTGCTTAAATTAAAATGCAAACGTCTCTCTCTCTCTCTCTCTCTCTCTCTCTCTCTCTCTCTCTCTATATATATATATATATATATATATATATATATATATATATATATATATATATATGTATGTATTTACATTTCGGGGTGATGGTGCAACTCAAATTTAATTTGGATCTCCAAAAATGAAGTTCATACTCCGCATTTTTATTTTGGACGTTTTTGTAGGGTTTTTTGGGATTAAGAGTTTTTAACTTCAACCATCTGGTGGAGCTAAAAACGTCCGCATTTAACTTCAACACAAAATTGAAGAGTTTTTCTAACATTTGCATCTATTTGCATCTATTTTTAATTAGTTAAATTTGTAAAGCAAATAAATTTTATCTTAATGATAGTACTTCACAAACGCAAAGCATGTTGAATAGCATAGAAATAAACAAGTGAAATTTGTGTAAGTACTAGGACATTGTTATTACGAGGACATTTTCTTCATCGGGCTGGGTGAATTTTGTATTGGGGATTGTTTGAAGTGTTTGGTCTCAGTTTTGGATTCTACTTCATCAGTGAATCTCTAACATGTCTAGCTTTCTCTCGTGCTTCCAAACCTTCCTACACCTTCTGCTAACTTTGGTTGAGACACGAACGTAACACTAATAGTATATGACAACAGCAATCATTATTTTTTGTGTTCTAGATCCCATATCATTTAAAAATAAGTGTGATATATATTTTTTGATTTTATCAGAATGAATTAACCTTAAATTTACTTTCTAATTCTTCGTAACAGAAATAAGAAGGATAGGGAAAAAGATTCCTAAACAAATTTGCTTGTTTGCATCCAGTTGTTGTTTTACTTTGACAATGATTCAGTGATGCACGACACCCAAAATTAATATTCCAAGGCACTAAATACATAGCTTAAAACTGAATTGCTATTTTTTTGTGTAAGAGAAACTTTGATTTCGAATATTGCACCATGATATTTATATTAGTATTAGATATTTCAGTATTAAGTCTAAATTTTATATTAAATAAAAATAAAAAAGTTAAGGAACATATAAGAAAAAAATATAATTTAATATTTTAAAATTTTAAATGAAAAATATTATTTTTTTTAATCGAACTCTATTTTTATTTTTATTTAATTTTTTTTGTATTAATTAGTTACTCTATTAAGTTGTTGAAATAGATAATACAATAAGTAGGGTATAAATTTGATGAGGTCATATTAACAGAAGAAGAATTCATTGCCGAAAATATAGAAGTCCAAGCAGTAATATATAAACATAAGTTTAAAAGAATTTGGGGAGTTACAAATGGAGAACAGATTCATAGATGCGTATATCTCAGCATAATCTTTAACAAAGTAGTGTAACTGTAACGCTATTATAAAATAAAATAACCATAAAAAGTTGCCTACAATTAAGATACTTTTATAATATTTTTAAGGTGAAAAAGAATAGATATAGATGACCGATGTTTTTATAGTTAATATGAGCTTAAATCCATTAAAATAACACTGTGTATATAAGGTATAATTTATTTTTAAAAAAATCAATTAAGAAAAATGTATTTAAATTATGTTTAACTTTAACTCCTGAATCATGAAAAATTATGTCAATATTAATAAAAATTTAAGTGTTTGTATATCACTTCATAATAAATCAATTATTTAGACAGTTGAAGTCTTTTTTATATATCTTTTTTAATCATTTATTGGATAATATAAATTTAGTTTTTTAGATTTAGTTTTAAATTTAATTAGGAAATGAATTTTCCATAACTCTACCAATTATTTGATAATTTATTTTTTAGAAATAATATAATTATTATAGAAATAAATTTTTGTATTTATAAAAAAGATAAAAGGTAAAATAATGTGCGTAAAAGTTTGTTGATTGTGAAAATATTATTTAATTTATGGTTCTTTTCATTCTTATATTGATTTTGATATTTCAATATATTTATTTAATTTATGTTTCAAATTTTATTCTTAAAAACAAACTTCAGATTTACACATGGACTTTTTAATTTACATAATTTTTTTAATACAGTCACTTAATTTGATTCTCTTCAAATTACAAGTTTTGATTTTACATGTTTAATTTTGAAACAAAATCTAATTAAAATAAACATAAAATTGTTTTTTTTAAGTGGTGATATAGAATTATATTATTTTGCTTAGACTATATTTTTTTATTACACTTTCATGCATTTAATTGAAATATTAAAAATTACTAATCTAAATAAAAAGAATTTATAGTTGTTATTTATTTAAATAAATAATTTTTTTACATAAAGCACTCGATCTTCTAAATAAACTTAATATATGTAATTATTTTTAACTTTTTAATATATTTATTATCTGCACATTACTTTCATTGTTACTCAAGAGATTATAGTATAAATTCTGTTATAAGACACTTCTCTTAAAGATTTTGGACATTTCTATCATTTGTCCATCTAATTAAATGAAAAAAAAGATAATATATTGTTTTTCCGTTTCATTAGTTTCTTAAAAATAACTCCGAATCAATTTTTTTATATATAAATATTACATTAAATATTTATCAACGAGTATTTCTATCGGGTCCAATATCATGAGTAAATTAGTCATTAGTTGTAAAGATAAAAGGATATATTAAGAAGATATAATATTTTATATGAAAATTAAAATATTAAGAAATTGTTTAGATATTTTTTATAATTAATTTTAAAAAAATGAATTTTTTCAAGTTAAAATTAATTTACATATAAGTTAATTTATACAAATTATATAATTTTTTAAAAAAATATATTTTTTAACATTATATGTATTTATGAATTAAAAAACGACTTATATAAAAGATGTAACAAAACGACTTATGTAGAAAAAAAAGAAGATGGTATTATCGTATCTTACATTTAATTATGTAAAAGAAATTTCTGTAAGGAAACTTTTCATATGATATAAGTTTTTTCATGCGGTGAGAATCATCATAGTTGGAAATTATAAATCGTGAAAACGTAGGTTTAGTTAGACATAAATGCTACTGAGAATATTTATATAATGTTTTAAAAATAATAATTACCGTAATATTTTTTATAAAAATTTTAATTATTTATTACATTAAATAATTTAATAAAAAATAATATGATATTTTCATTATAAAAAAACATTTTAACTTGAAAAAGGTAAATTTGTATACGTTCTATATGAAAAATTTAGTAAAACACATTCTTGAAAAAGATAGTATCATGAGAATCTTATTTTTTTGAAATATTAATAAATAATTTAAAATTGCAATGATAAACTGTTGTTTTTCATAAACATATTGATTAGTGTTCTAAGATCTCACCTTAAATTAATTTAACTTGGTTAAGAGATAAGTAAAATATGTTTGATGATTATTTTCATCATTTGTTAGGATTTGAAGTTTGGCAATGGCGTCTAACTTCTTGGAGTGTGTTATGAAACTTAGACTATCTTTCATCTTTTATCAAACGCTGTGTTAATATGTTTGACAATTTTTCTTCACATTTACATAGAAGAAAAAATGATCCCAAATCCCAACTAATTGAAAACCGTAATGATTTTTTTAAAACCAATTAAACTCAGCTTAACTCAAATTCAAACACACTTTATCTATAATGCCAAAAGAAGTTGGCTCTTTATCTCTTTTTAAAATTCATGTTATTCTTAATATTGTTTTGTTGGGCTGATTCAAGGTTTCCACCTTAGTTTTTAGTTTGATTTGGCCTTTTGTTTCAAGAAAACAATGACGAACCAAATATTCAAGAGTTTTTTCTTTTTACACTCCTACAATTTTTTTTCTCCTACTTCTATAATATATGAAATGAACAAGATAAACATGTTATAATACTTTATAATCAATTTGAAATTATATTCTAAATTATGTAATCTGAAATAATTTTAATAAATAAGTTTAAAACTATTCAAAATATATTTTAAATTATATATTCAAAATTAAATATGTTACTCAGTCACTAATTTTGGTCTCAGTTCAATTTTTTTAATTTTATTTTACAATTTTAAAAGACCTTAATATGATTCTATCATTTTGAAACATTTACTCAATATTTCTTCTTCCGTTAATGTTATTATATTTCAATTAAAAACAATAACAAAAGAAAAGAAACATCAAATAGTTTGAATTAAGGTAAAATAAATAGAATAAAAAAATAACTAAAAAAATTGCAAGTGATTTGATTGATATGATAAAATATTTTTTAATTTTATATATTTTTAAAAAATTGATGTTAAAAATAATTTAAAAAATACAAATTAGAGTTTAAATAAATTTTTAAGTTAAATAAAAAATTATTATCAAATTTTTAAGTTAAATAAAAAATTATTATCAAATTTTTATATGCTATTCAAAAAGTTTCCATTTTTTGTCCTGTGGACTTTAAAAATTGAAAAACCCAAAATCCATTTTTCTATTTACTAGCTATGAGGAAACCAAATTTGAAAAAAAAAAAAAAAAAAGTCCACTTCAGATCAGTTTTAATGATTGAAAACATGCTAACCTTTTATTTTGAATATGCTGTTTAGTGGAAATTTTTCAAAGGGTTAAATTGTAACAGTTTAAAAATTCTATAACTTTTGTCTGTTAGCAAGTATTAACATTCATTTGAGGTTCAAGGTATTACAAAAAGTGCTGAGATACATCAGAGTTATGTATAACTATTCTCATGACAAAAGGAAAACCATCTCAAGGTCATAGAGTCTTTAATTACAACAAAAACATATATACAAGACAAAAGGAGATCGATTTAAGAGTATATCATCTTTAAGGTGCTCCTAAACCTGCATCTGTACCTACTCATGTAAATAGTACAATCATCGCAGTTCACAAAACAACAAGAAAAGCAAGGGTAAGCTAACGAAATAATGTTTTTAGCTTATAAGAGTGAAAAGAATTGAAGTGATTAGATTTACAAATGCAAATATGAATTC
>Ga0209489_106526_pt1 | contig 18648 bp, 5 predicted proteins | sample SiratrowhiteBW_FD_187527 | JGI IMG/M metagenome (GOLD analysis project Ga0209489, IMG submission 187527) | Root nodule microbial communities of legume samples collected from California, USA - Siratro white BW (SPAdes) (version 2) | ecosystem: Host-associated > Plants > Roots > Nodule | place: USA...
TTATAATCATGTATAAATACAATTATTGTTTCAAACAAGTTCAAATAATGTCTATGTACTAAAAAAATTGTTATGCATAATAACTTTACTTCCATCTACCCAACAATTATCTCATTTGTGACTTATTGTAAGTACTTTTTTTTAAGATACAAAATTGATGCTTAACATATACTAATTATTCTATCATCTTTCTTAATTTTATAATCATGTATAAATACAATTATTGTTTCAAACAAGTTCAAATAATGTCTATGTACTAAAAAAATTGTTATGCATAATAACTTTACTTCCATCTACCCAACAATTATCTCATTTGTGACTTATTATAAGTATTTTTTTTAAGATACAAAATTGATGCTTCTAGCATTGTTGACCAGTATAAATATAAATTTCATCTCAATATCTTTGTTACATTAATATAACTTTCATCTTAATCCTCCATAAATTTCTTACCACAACTTATCTTATCAGAATTAAATTTAGTAGTCATCTCTTAACTTTCTTCTTCTTAACTTTTCTCCTCTTATATGTCCAAATGTACTAATTATTGTATTTACACAGAAGAACAAAACTGAAAGAAAAAAAATTATATTATAATAGAAGGTTCTATGTAAAAGAAATATATTAATAATTTATATATAAGGATAAACTATTAGGATAAATATTGTCTACCAGATTAAAAAAGTGATATAATTATTCTTAATAATATTGGAAACATTGTAATAAACATTTTTATAAGACAATGATAATTTAAAGTAAAAGAATTATAATATTATATAAAATATTTATATAAAAGTCTTTTAAAATCCTAATCCAGTGTCTGTCTACAATATTTTATATCACAATTTCTAAAAATTTTGTGATGCTTTTGTTTTAACGGACAAAAAAAGTCATTTGAAAATTAAGAATGGAAATAATTCATAAATACTGATTTTTTTTCTTAACTTATTAGAGTGCAAACATATATTTTTTAATTACAAAAGTGTGAATGCTCACACACACACACACAAAAATCTATATAAAGTGTAGGATACTTAATAATGTAACAAACTTAGAAACAAATACTAGGAGTGGTTCAAACCTTTCCATTCCTTCCTTTTGAATATTATTGGAGAATCAAAATCAATGGTAATTTATAACCATTCCTCTCCCTTAACCTATCTATACATATTTTATAGATAAAAATATTTTAAAGAATATTATATCTAAAATGTAATAATTTAACAATACAACAATCTTAATTAACGCTAGGTAGCCATCCTTAGGCCTATGTTACTAGAATCGAAACCAATAATGTTCTTTACACATTATTCCCTTTTAACCAACCATGAATCAACTATGAATGTAAAATCATAGCATCTCAAAATTTAGATTAATTAAAAAATAATATAATAATTAGTAGGCTCATCCCAGATGAAGATCTAGGAAGAAATATTAATGGACTGACCCCTTAACCAAATAGATTAGAATATTTAATTAAAGGTGACAAATTCTTCTTCCATTTCGATACTTTCTTCCTGCACTTTTCATAGTCAATATGAAATAACTCATATAAGCTTACTTAAAAATTAGAAAAGTCAATATTATCCTCCATTCCATTCACTTTCGTAACCTCATCCGTAAAGTATTTTCCCACCTATCACCGTTTTAAGAGGTTATTTTTTTGGCAAAATCTTCAATTATAGCTTCAACAAAATTGTAGGTAAGTAATTTGTTATGTTTAGAAGGAATTTGTGAAATGTATTGTAGATTTGAGTGATTAATTTGATGATTTGGGTGATATTCGATGGTTAACGATGACGTTGTCAATTTGAAAGTTTATGAACGAATAAAATATCATCCGAATATCATTTTGTTCAACAAATAGCAACTGAATGACACTTCCAAATTATAGGTCCGAATTAAAATTTTTTATGGAAGTGCAAGAAGAGGGTACGGAGGTGGAAGAAGAATTTGTCATTAAAGATTGGGTGATATAGATTTATATAATAAAAGCACCGAGTAGAAAGACAATAGAAAGACAATTGCTTTGTGCACCCACATCATAGGAAATGACCGAAATGCCATTGTGGGTTTCTAATTAAAAGTAGGGATTTTAATTCCGAAGAAGGAGATTCGGAAAGCTTATGGGATTTGGTTTCCAAGATAAAAATTCTACATTTTAGAAATCTTATTCCGAAAATTAAATTTGGAATTAAAATTTAATTTCTGCTTTTTTGTAATGTTTATTTTCACTTCCTTTCTTCCAAAATTTATTTTCTGAAATTGTATTATACAGTCTGAAAAGTTGTTCCACAAATTATTCATCACCCCTTAAACACATTTTGTAATTTATAATCTAGAAACCTTTTTCAGAATCGATTTCGAGAAGCATCTCTTCCATTGGAGCTCTTCCCTCAAATAAAAATGACAAAGTCAATTTTGGCATTTAAAAAAAAATGATGGGGTGCAGGTCAAAATTGATGTGTTGCAGGAAGCAATTGCCCAATAAAGAGTTAACCGTTAGATACAATAAGCAGTTAGGGTTTATTGCCCGTGAGCCATTCATACCCACACTAATCATAAATTCTCAATTTACTTAGAGTAATAGCTTTAAAATACAGCTTAGAAATTATGACGGAGCCCTAGGACACTCTATACTAACAGGAAAATAAAATAGGGAGAAAATACACTAATCTTTATTATTTCTAATTGAATGATTTTAAATATGCTAGAATATGAATACCAAATGCCTGAGAATTAGTAAATAAAAAAGAAATATCCATTTATTTTGGGACCAAATCATGCTAACTATTAGCAGCAAATCCTCCTAAATCAGATCAAATAAATACTAAAGTTTGATTCTGATTCTAGCAAATTTACTTGACAACTCCAAGAGTGCTTCATCCAAGCAGCAATAAACATTTCATTAGCAATGTTTCATGACAAATTCATTCAAATGAAGCACATAACCAGATACATAAAAACATGTTCATTATGAGATTAAAACATCCATAAGAGAACAAGAAAAATGCTTCAACTATACCCCACTTAACATGAATCATGAATGTTTCCAAATCTTACTAATTGAAATCCTTAAGTCGCTTTTTGAGAACGTCCATAGATTTCTTTCTAGCACTTTGCTTTGCATTTTTATTAGCAAGGCTTCCAAAGATCCCATCTGCAGAATCCTTGAATTTATCAAGGATGATAGCCACCTTCTGAATTTCAAGAGCATAATAGTTTTTCTCCCACATATCAGGATTCAGGAAGCTCTCTGGTTGACTACTCAGCAAAAGGTTGACTAACTGCCGTGCTTCTACCAAGCAGTTCTTAAAACTAACTTCACTGTACATTTCTCCCAAACCAGCAGAATAGAACCTTTGCTCTGCAAAATTCTCTATGATCTGAAGATCATATTCAATATTTATAACCGCATTTACATTAAATCTTTTAACACTATCACTAGAGAAAGCTGCCACTATGGAATTTGAAATGTGCTCAAATGCACCACTCCCAACTCTGTACACGGAATCAAAGGGTAAAATTTGTTGTGCTGGGGACATGAAAGAGTCAAGGTAAATGATCACTTCATGTATGTAGTCATGTCCATTCTCATTTGTCTCTTCAGGAGTCCAATTAACACTTTCAATAAGGGTCATAAACTCGCTTATCTTTGTGTTCACCAGAGTCTGCAGGGCAATGAAAGCTGTCTCCCTGGATGTCTTCAAGATCACCTTTGCAGTTAAAGTAGCTTGAGGCCTTCCAACTGATCGTACTGGGATGCCACATAGTTGCGCCACATGTCGAAGGAAAAAATCACAGGCTCTTTCAAGAACAGTTATGTTTGCAGCAATCTGCATGAGTTGAGGTACAGTGGTATTGCCACTATTGATTTTCTCAAGTAATGTTACATTCAGTACATCAATCAGGAACTTGTCTAAATACTTTCTCACAACATCAAAGAAATTCACTTGTATGCCATAAGATAAGTAATCAACCGAGCCTTTGACGAATGATCTCACAATGCGACAAGTATCAGGTACCATGGAGGAGAATGGTGCAGTGTATGGAAATTCAGGCATAACATCTGATGTTTGAAGATTAAATGACAGCACAATATTCTCATAGTCAGTTTCCTTTTTTATCTCCATTTGGTCATATGGATCATTACCAAAGACATCAGCAATTTGTTGCCGGCATTCTTCCAAAAGAAGCATGTGGTATTTGTCACAACTGCTATCAATAACATCAAGAAATGAGCCTATTTCATTTCCATATTGTCTAAGAGTGGACCCAAACAGAGTGACATAATCCTTCACCAGGAGAAGATGAGGGGCAGATTCCATACAAGAAAACTGCTCCTCCAACAGTGAAGTCATTTTAGCTACAGCAGTCTGCCACATTGTTTCAAGCTGATCAGGTTTTAGGAGGCCCCCAGTCGTTCTAAGGACTCTATCCTCCACTATAAAGAATCCAGCAATCTGAGCAAAAAATGTCTGGTATGATTCAACAAAAGGTTGTGCTGAAGTTATCTCCAGATCTGAATTCAATTGTAACAACCTGTTAGTATAGTAATATTCACGAAACTTCTCTAGGATACCCAGGCAATCATGAATATGATAAGCACGATAAAGTGGTGTAAGATCAAACTGTAAAACCGAATCTTCTTCAACTTCTTCAGCATCCAAAGTATAAGCTAGATCCCCTAGTCCTGAAATACCTTGCTCCTCAACCTTCCTCTGTTGTTCTAGCATTTCCTGGTCCCTTTGACGAACTGTCACAGCACGACCAATTGCTGTTTCCCCAATATTTTTAGCAGAACTCCTTATATCAACCATCCACTCGTTAACTTGAATACACATTTGCTTCTCAATGTGCAGCTTTATAACAGGAATTCTCTTCTCTGTGATCTCTTTGAGAGCTTTTGCAGGAATATTCTGTGTGCAACTTTTCTCAACTAAGTCCAAAGTTTTCAGTGCAGAATAAAACTGACCTTCTGAGATGTGACTATTACACTTTACACAAAGCTCCAGCACCTCTATACAGTTCTTCGACATTTCTATAGCTTCAGTCATATTTTTCCTAATAGAATAAAACTCAAGAAGCCCTTCAAGCTTGGCAAGAAGGGTGCTGCCAACCTGCTGCAACTTAAAATTGTCACTTTGGAGCTCACTCTTCAGCTTCTCAGCATCAATTAACACACCACGAAGATCATCAACTGCAAGGATGAATTCATCATAGTGGGTCCTGCACATCTCCTCGATTTCTGCTTCCTTTTGCTTAACCACATATGTCAGCTGGTGAAGAAGCCCCTCGGGCCTCCCCATTTCAAAAGAGAGCCTGACAAGAGGACCAACATCATCCCCATTTGCAATCAAATTCGCCATAACCATGTCCTCCCCGCCATTACCGTTCTCAATAACACCTCTCCTCTTTGTTTTTACATCCATGATAACATGAATCCCTGGAATTTTGACAACACAATTCTCATTCTAAACCAAAGAAATAAATAAACTATTCCAGAAATTCACAATTTTTCCTGCCACAAAACTCATATAACTTATCAAATATAGACAATTAATAACAATAGCAGTCAGTCACACACCACTGACACCAGTAATTCACTTTGCAGGTTTACTATGTACAATGTTGAGAAAACAAGAAAACAACTAAGGCTTGTCCGATTCGCTTCTCACGTTTTAGTTTTAAAACAGTTTGCTAGAGTAATATTCTAGTACCATTCAGCCAGTAATCAATTTCTCATCCAAAATCAAGAAAGTTTTGAAAATTGTTTCAAGAACAAAAGTGAGATGTTTTCATCTTGCTCGACCACTCGCTCAATTCTCCACCCTCCCTATGCACCATCCTCAGCCAACTGTGTGAACAACCATGTGCAGTTGTATTTCAAAAACTAAAAACAGTCTTGGAAATAAGTATCAAACACACCCTAAATCGCAGTTTGATAGAAAGCAGAAACCAATTAATCCGGAGATCAACAAACAAACAAATTATTTTTCCTTCACAAAACATAAAGCACAAAATCAAAGAGAATAGCAGACATCATTAATTCACCCGAACCCAGGTTACTATGCTTCCAAATATACTTCATAACAAGGAATGCAGAAGATACAAATGCCATACAAAAAATCCAAAATAAATAAAACCCATAAGGAAGCTTGAAGAACACAGTAACAACAGCCCAAAGGGAACTTAAAGCTAACATTTTAAGAAAGAAAAAAAACATTATTTATGAATAGATTTGAAGACCCAAAAGGAAAAAAAAAACATAAGATGGTAGTAAAGTAGAAAGAGAATCAAAGTAAGGAAAAGACTCTACCTGGGTCAAACTAGAGAAGGGTGGTTGTTAGCTTAGGAATTGGAAGAAAAAAATGGATTAGAGAGTGTTTTGTTTGTGTTGAAAAAGGAGACGAGAATTCCCAGGTAAGAGTAAAGCAGAGCCAGTGTTGTGACACCACTTCACCGCTTTGGCCACACTCGCCGTGAATCAAATTCGCCTGCACTTTTTTTATGTAATAAAATGTCTTAAAATCGTAAAAATATAAAAATAAAGTATCAAACTCAAAAATTCGCAATAACAGGTAATTTTACCATGTCACCCCCCTTAAAAGTAACAATTTCTTCTGCACCTGTTTCAATAGGGTTATTATGGGATGATGGTTTTTAGAAATAAGGTTTATGATTTTAAAATTTTGAAAATTATATTATTTTATCATTATATTTAAAAATTAAAATTAGTTATTTGTGTGATTTAAATTTAAAAAATAAATTTAAAATTAGTTATCATGTTAAAGTGAAAAATTTTACAAATAATTATTTTTATAAATAAAAGTAAACATGGGTTTTGAAAAATATCATTTTATAATTAAATTTATATATAAGCTGAATTAAATTTTAATTCAATCACTTTTTTATATGATTTTTTTGTTAGTTAGATTATCTTAGTTACATTGGATCTTTGCTTATTTTTTAATAACGAAAAACTTAATTAAGAACATCTTATATTTATATACAAATTAAATCAATTTTAGACCGACGAAGGTTCTAGAATTAAATATAAAAATTTAAATTAATTTTACACGGAAGAAGGTTCTAGAATTGAGAACAACTTCATTCTTTAAATTCATCACATACCTTCCCTCTTGGAAATTAAAAAAACCAAAACTTTGTCCCTTGTTACCCCTTCTTACCCTAAAATGCCGCAAGAATTATCGGGTAACTCTCCTCTATCCTGTGTTCAGTGTTCATTTCTTTTCTTATTTGTTCTCTTTTATTAACATAAATCCTTTTTCTTTTTCAAGATTTAATCTTATGGAAACCACTGGAAGGATGAGTTTGATATGCTTCCTTTATTTCTCAACTGTGATTTGCTTGATTAAAGGTAATAATTTTATTTCAATTTTAAAATATTAAACAAAAATCTAGTATTAATGGATTGTGTTTCATCATGTTTTATTTATTTTTAGTAGATTTGCTTTGTTTAGGTTTCAAATTAGCTTTCAATTTTTCATTTTTATATTTACTTTCATGACTTTTTATTTATATGGATTTAAAAGTGAAATTACTAGTGAAATGGATGGAAGTAGTGAGTGAGGTGAAGGGTCATGGTGAGTCTCTTATTTAGATGGATTTAAAAGTGAAATAGATGCATGTAGTGAGAGAAGAAGGTTGTGTCTTCAGATAGAAGATAGATTAAGACTAATATAGGTAATTTTATTTTAATTTTTTAAATTAAGTTATTTATTCCTGTTACAAGTTTTTTGTTTTTTGTTTTTATATTTGTTATTTCAAGTCACTTTTTTTTATATATATTATTTCAATATACGTGGTTACATTTCAATTTAATTAGACTTACCTTCTATGTTATGTTCTCTTTTCATATGGTGGATCTGTTGTTTAGATTTCAGTCTTCAATTTCCATTTCAATTTAATTTCAGTTTCTAATTGAAATTCAGACATATTGTTGTGGACATGGAATAGAATGATAATAGGATAAGAGTTATTTGGTGTGAGAAGGTGTTGTGAGGCCTCTTTCTATGTTAAATCTATGTTCAAATCACAAGTTATTGAATTCAGATATCAAGGTTGGTATTTTTTTTGGCATTCATGATTACCTAATGTAGTAAGAAGATTTCTCTTAATAAAGTTTTTATAAGATTTATTGTAATTTTGATTTAGTATTAGTTGAGTATTATTGTGGATTTAGTATTAGTTGAGTATTATTGTGGATTGGTCTATTGAGAATATGAGATTGAAATTTTCCATCTTTGAACTCATACAAAATAATATTATACTAAAATAATTTATAAATAATCTTTTTTTAATTTCATTAATAAAGTTAGTTTTATTTCAAATTTGAAAAATTTAAATTTAAAAGATTTAATATTATTATTATTATTATAAATATTGTTTTTATTATTGTTATTAATATTATTATTATTATTATTAATATTATTAATGTGATTATTATTATTATTATAAATATTGTTATTATTAATATTTGATTTATATTATTATTATTAATATATTAAGTATTATTGACAGAATAGTTTACTGGTGAATTTACAGATTTATAAATGAATTAAGTTTGTTGATAATTAACTATAAGTTAATTTTCTTTGTAAAATTTATAGGTAGTTTAGATTATTTTTTTTTTAATAATGGGCAAGAGTTATCTTTTTTACTTCTTAATCACTTGAATAAAATATAGGGACGAATGATTTGATTTCTTGAAAAAACTACAAAGTGGTTCTTGAACAAACTGCACTATTTGAGGAAAAAAAAAAACATATTATATGAAGGCATTAGAAAGCAAATCTATATGGTATGTCCAATGCTTAGCATTTAACATCTACATGAGTTTGTGTTTACATTTTCTTGAAGGTTGACTTTCCATTGAAATTGTACATGCCTGATTGTGTTTAAGCTGTTTGTGTTTGTTCTTCTTCATTGAAATTGGAGGATATTATAATTATAGAAACCATGTGTCATGAATGCTAATTATGGAGACATGAAAAATAGGAATATAATGTTTTGTTTTTTAGGTTACAAATTATCTAATATAATCTAATTTAATTTTTTGACAATTAAAAAAAAGAAGAAGATTATATTGAACTGGATCTTCATCAGCTATGAAGACATGGTCTTAAAGACATTTACAATCATTTTCATTTTTATAAGAAAGTTAGATATATTAGAGTGGATAAAAAGAAAAAGATTATATTGAAGTGGATCTTCGTCAATTACAAAGACATTTACAATCATTTTTATTTTTATAAGAATATTATAAGTATATTTGATTTTTTTATAAAAATGTTATGGATATATTTGATCAGATAAGTATTTTTTTTAAAATATAGTTTAAATATATTACATTAAAGTAAGTGTTTTTAAAATATAGTTAAAATATAGTTATTAATCAAATTCTTATCTTTATTTATTTTTGTTAATGTGTAGAAAAAATAGAAAAGTTATTACTATTGATGAATTGAAATATAATAGTGGTAGATGTATGAAAGTAAATGTTTTTAAAATATAGTTATCAATTTTTATGTTTATTTGTTTTATTTTATTATTTTGTTAACGTAAGAAAAATGCTAAAATTATTATTATTGAATTAGAATATGTTAATTATCAACTGGTGTACATATATTTTGAAGGAACTGGTTACTTTTAAATACCATAACATGTGTAAGTTTTTAAATTAGACCGATATTAATGGTAGACCGATATTATTGGTATCAGCTCCAAAAGACTTATTAAAGTACAGGAGAAGTTGGGAAATATGGACTTGAATTGGAAGAGTGTTTTAGATTTTATAATTATTAACAAAAGAAAGAACAAACATTCAAAATAAATATTATATAAATAAATTAAATACTATATATATATATATATATATTATGTATATTTTATTTGTATAATTTTTTGTTTTTGTTTAAAAGTCTAAATTATTTTTATGAAAATTAATCGAGATATCTAAGATTTATCAGGAGAAATATATTGAGATTTATCAAGTGAATGAGTGTGGTAACAGTTATATATCATATAAAATAATATTATACTAAAATAATTTGTAAATAATATTTTTTAATTTCATTAATATAGTTAAGTTTTAGTTCAAATTTGAAAGATTTAAATTAGTAATCTAGAGATTTAGAATTTAAGGTTTAATAATTAAGTGGATAAATGAGTTGCATTATAGTTGATACATAAGATTAACTTAATATTTACTTATTTAAATTTTTAAGATTCAATATTATTTACATTCAAACTATGAGTGATCTTATTATTCTTGTATGATTTTTTTTATCATATTTATTTGTTAAATAAAGTAAATAATAAAAAAAATACTTGTATATAAATGTATAATGAGATAATATAAGTAATATAAATATAAATAAATAAAGTGGATGCTGAATAAAATTAATTTGTGTATAATTGAATATAACTTAAGTAATATAAATAATCATCAATAAGTAAAATAATAAAAAAGAATAAATAGAAAGAAAATAAATAAAATTGTCTAGTGTAAGACATAATAAAGTAAATAATATAAATAAATAAAATAGATCATAAAAGATAAAGTAAATATTATAAATAAATAAAATAGATCATAAAAGATAAATTAAATAATTAAAATAAATAAATTGATCCGTGTGACGATGATAAACTAAATAATATACATAAATGAATGAAGTTTGACGAAAAATTTTATAAATTAAATAATAAATGTTTTATTTTTTTATGGACTCGTTAAAATACAATTAAGGATATTTTTTTCTCTTTTTCTTTCTCTATTGTCCTTCTTTTTTTTCTTCCCTCTATTTGTGTGAAGGTAGTTTCCTAAGAAAACGTTATTGCTTAGCACAATTCTTCTTGGAGATAAATGTAAGATTCAATTGGAGATAAATGTAAGTTTCAAAAGTAATATTATTTGATGTTACGTCAACTTAGAGTGTTTGTTAAGTTTATCATCTAATGATTACTTATTTATCGGTTAATTTAATTTATTTTTTTAATGCTTTTCCTTTATGTTTATCAACACTTATCAAATGAAATTAAATATCTGTTTATTGTTTATTTATTTATTTTTCAATTTTTAACTAGGAAATGTTGTGGTTGGTTAGCAAATTCTTATCATTTAACATATGAGGTGTTAATTATGATCGATTTATTTTTATCTCATCAAATTTTTGCTTTAACAACAGGGTCGGAGAAATAATCAAAATCAAGACTATAGTTAGAAACAAAGAGAATGATAATTTGGAAAAATTTAGCCAGCTTCACTAAAGAATTAGAAAAATATTGATTCTACAATTAAAAAAAAATTGAAAACATAAGTGAGATAGCTAGTTAGGCAAGTTTTAGAACAATATACAAGTTGTTTTCATGACATTGTTCAAGTTAATTGAAAATTGCAAATCTATCACTACAAGAAATTGAAGAGAGATTGGTCACACAAAATTTGATTAAAGATGAAAGTGCATTAAAGAAAAACGAGAGTGGGAATGGAAAGAGAGATAAGGAAAGAAAAAGAAAGAGAAATTTGATAGAGATATAAATAAAAGAAACAATGTAAATAAAAAAATAAATAAATAAAAAGAAGGGTCACAGTCCTTTAAATAAAGAATACCTACATACAATTACATTCCCTTCATGAAAGCTATGGAACAAATGTTAACAACATATGTTAAGTTCATCAAGGAATTCTTAATAAGAAGACAAAATTTCTAAGGAGCATCTAAAATTTATATAACTATAAAAGCACTTTTATTAATAGACTTATATAATTTATTCTTCATGATATTTGTTTTCTATCTCTTTTCTTAACATGTTTGAGTGAGAACTGAACCAAAATGTGAAACGCAAATTGCTGATTTAGTTTGAATGTAATCTTTTATAAGTTGAATTAAGAAATATATATATTATTTACTCGTAAATCATTATTTTTTTAGTTTTTATCATGAATTGGAATCAGTTTAGTGTTTATGTGACTAATAAAATAAAAGATATTGATATAAGTGTCGCAATTAAAGTGACAACGTACGTGTAACAAAATATTCATTTACAGCAAATATATAGATAAATAAATGCAAACATGGATTTTGAAAAATATTATTTTATAAATAAATTATATATAAGCTGAATTAAATTTTAATTAACTCATTTTTAATTAATTTTTATTAAAAAATTTATTTTATTGGATATTTTAATATTGTTATAATTTTAATTGATTTTCATTGGTTGATTTTATTATCAATTAGAGGTATATAATCTTTACCTTGATTCATTATTATTTACTTATTTTTGCATGCAAATTAAACTAAAAAAATGTTTTATTTAATGTTTAAACTTGTTATATTTTTTATTTAATTTTTGGTTATTTAGACTTTAGTTAACAACTTTCCTCTTTAAATTTGTCACATGGCTTCAGTCCTCACACTCGCATAGTCTTCACATTCACAGAAAATTATAGCCCAAACTTTCTCACTTTCTAACCCTAGAATGCAGCTAGAGACTATTAGGTAACTTTCATCACTTCCCTCTTCACTTTAATTTCGTTCATTATTTTTGTTCGTATATTTTTAACATAATTAATTTCTGTCAGGTTCTTTTCTTAAGATCTGATGTTATGAAACCACTGATGACTTTCATATGTTTCATTTTTAGTCTCAGTTGTGATTTTTTTGATTAAAACTCATAAATAATGATTTTATTTTAATTTTAAAATATTAAACAGAAAAATATCAAATTTATATATATATAGTTTACATACTTTCTTATAGTTGGTAAAATTGATTTAATTCTGTTTTAGCTGATATTTTTAGTTGTTATTTAAATATGTGTTGTTACTTCTGAAATATCAGTAACTTTATAGAATTTATTGTTTTTCATTATCTTGTTCTATTTTTTTTTTTTAAGTTGGTCTGCTCTGTTTAGATTTCAAATCAGCTTTCAATTTCCATTTTCACATTAGCTTTCAACTTATTTACAATGGATTTAAAAGTGAAAATATAGCTGACTTATAATGAATTACCTTTAGACTCCATTTCAGTTTCTAATGAAATTCATACACATTATATATAGTGTATATAATGTATTTTATATGAGCTGTGAAATTGTGCGATGGTTGATCTATTAAATTTTCTACTGTACTTGGGAGTCAATTGTAACATATTTATAATTTAACTGACATAGTTGTATTTTGTTCAAATATATGACAAATTACAAGTTTTAGATTTATAATTTAGCTGTCATATTTGTATTTTGTTCAAATTATGACATTGGTATGTGTTTTTCTTGTGTAGAACTTTGGACAAACGACTGAATTAAAAGCAAAAAAAAAAAAAAGAATTATAATCAGATTAAAATCCTGATTCTTTCTTACAGATAGAATGATAATTGGGTTACAACCCTTATTCGTGTGGAGTGGTTTTATGTGTCTACGACACATAACTAAATTTATATTCTAATTAGAGTAAAAGAAAAAAAAAATAAATATGAAGAAATAAGTGTGGAATCACTTTAAAGAAGAAAAGAGAGAAGTCACAACAACTATTGAAGATTTAAGGTAAAACTTTATTCGATAGAGCTATAATTTTCTCACTCGTTCTTCAATTTGATCAATGAAACTGTTTTCCAAAAGTATGTAGAAGTATCACAAAATTTTCTTTTTGAAGTGCATAAGTATAGAAAAAATTATATGAATTCACCAATAATGTAGTATTGTTACTGGTGTAACAAAATCTTCATTTGTAGCAAATATAATAGATAAATAAGAGTAAACATGGGTTTTGAAAAATATTATTTTATAAATAAATTTATATATAAGCTGCATTAAATTTTTATTCACTTATTTTTTAATTAAATTTTTATTCACTTATTTTTTAATTAAATTTTTATTAAAAATTTATTTTATTGAATATTTTAACATTTTTATATTTTTAATTGAATATTTATTGGTTGATTTTATTATCAATTAGGCCTATATGATCATTACCTTGTTTCATTATTATTTACTTATTTTTGGATGAAAAATAAACTAAAAATATGTTTTTATTTAATGTTTAAATCTGATATATTTTTTATTTAACTTTTGGATAATTAGACTATGGTGGTTACATTGGATCTATTTAGGATTTGAACAATAAAGAACTTAGGTATTTTATATTTATATATAATTTAAATTAATTTTAGGTAGAAGAAGGTTCTAGACTCTTTAAATTCATCACATACCTTCAGTCGTCACACTCAGTGAAAATTAGAATTCAGGCTTTTTTACTTTCTAATAATGCAGTCAGACACTATCGGGTAACTTTAATCTCTTTCTTCTTCACCTAGTTTTGTTCAATATTTGTTGTTATTATTTTAACATAATTTCTTTCTGTTAGGTTTTTTTATCAAGATATGGAAGATGAGTTTGATCTGCTTCATTTTTTTTTTAATTTCAACTGTAATTAACTTGATTAAGACTATCACGTGATTAATATTGGTAATGATTTAATTTTAATTTTAAAAATAATTTATTTATTGCTGTTACAAGTTATTTTTATTTTTTATATATCTGTTATTTCTTATTTATTTATGGTAAGTCATATTTTTTTTTATATATTTGTTATTTCAATTCAAATTGTTCTATGTTATGTTCTTCTACGAATGGTGGATCCATTTTCTTCAAATGGTGCATTTGTTGAATTTCCATTTCCATTTCAATTTAATTTCAGTTTCTAATTAAAATTCAGACATATTTTTGTGGATAGTGATAATAGGATTAGATATATTGTTTGTTACGTGTGAGAAGGTGGTGTGAAGACTCTTTCTATGTTCACTCTTTTTATGTTAAATCTATGTTCAAGTGACAAGTTATGGAACCAGATTTCAAGGTTGATATTTTTGGCCATTCATGATTAACTCATGTATTAAGAAATAAAGTTTTTTTTTGTAAGATTTATTGTAATTTTGATTTAGTATTAGTTGAGTATTTAATGTTTTTAGAAGATTTATTGTAACTTTTATTTAGTATTAGTTGAGAGCAGTATTTATTTTTAATTGCACATGTTATTAGTGAATTTATTGTTTCTACTCAACACTCCATCACAAATTGAATGTTAGATGATGTGTGAAACTCTATCTTATCTATGTGAAATACTGTAATTTATAGTTTATAAGTTCAACAAAATTGGATGAGGTGGCAGTTTAAACATGATGCGGGGCTTAAGTATTGATAAAGGAAGAACTAACAAATAAGTTGGATCTCTGGCAAGTGATTAATCAATCAAGTAAGAGTAACTTCACCTGGTTTTGCATCTTTACGGAGCTGCATTTCATGGAAGAGAGACAAAGCCTCCCTAGGCTTACCATTCTGTTAGTATGCAGAAATCAGTGAGCCTCTCTTGTAATTTCCAAATTTGACAAACCATCAAGAATTGTTGTCCAAGAAGACAATATATTTCTCTCCCATCTCACTAAACAAATCTTTTGCATTATTAATGCTACCACATTTAATATACATGTCAAGCATTGCATTATTCAAAATCAAGTCCTCAGCAAACCCATTCTTTTCTATATATGAACAGATTCACCTTCTAAATTCAAAGTTCAACTTCTTAACATAAGCAGAAAGAACACCAATCAGTGTGATAACATTTGGTTTCACATCATTAGTCTCCATTTCCAGAAACAAAAGCAGAGCCTTCTTAGGCATCCCCTGATGTAAAGGCATGTATCGATAGCATTCTAAGAAACAACTCTTGCAGGTATGTTGGGGAAACTTTATGTGCTAAATCTGAAGTCATGGAAGCCTTAATAACCATTCTGTGTGAAAAGCTTCCAAGATGCAAAACTTTTGAGCTGTGAGGCTGCCTTGAAGAGCATTCCCTATAAGAATATTGAAACTTGAGAAAATTAATTGATTAAGCTTCTGCATATTCATTGCAACAGAGAATTACCTAGAGATGATGATGTTGAAAGAACATAGCATTTGAGAGAGTCTTCTATATGTGTGTGGAGTTTGAGATTGAGGAGGAGCAGCTCATATTGCTGATTTGGTTTGAATGTAATCTTCTATAAATAAAACAAAACGAAGAAAAATAATCTAGTATAACAAAGAAAATATTGAATTAACCAAAACACAAACATTAAACCAAATCATGACTTTAGATATATATTTCACTTACTCTTAAACCATTATTTTTCTAGTTTTTATCATGAATTGGAATCAGTTTAGTGGTTATGCAACTAATAAAATAAAAAATATTGAAATAATTATGGTAATTAAAGTGACAAAGAATATTTTAGGATAATATAATTGGATTGTTTTAACTCAAGTATGTAATGGATGTAATATTTTATATAAAAATAAATAAATTACTTATTTTTAACTTTTAATTTATAACAGTTTTCATTTCTTTCTTAACAATATATATTTGAAAAAGATAACTAGGTATACATGATAAATGATTTGCATTTATAATTTTTTGAAGTACAAATTATTACTAATAGATAACTTTTCTTCTTTTGAAGTGCATGAGTATAGAAAAATTTATATGAATTCAGTGATAATGTAGTATTGTTACTGGTGTAACAAAATCTTCGTTTGCAGCAAATATAATAGATAAATAAAAATAAACATGGGTTTTGAAAAATATTATTTTATAAATAAATTTATATATAAGCTGAGTTAAATTTTAATTTACTCAATTTTAATTAAAATTCTATTAAAAAAATTTGTTTTATTGAATATTTTAACATTTTTATATTTTTAATTGAATCTTGATGTTATTATCAATTAGGCGCATATAATCTTTACCTTCTTTCATTATTATTTCCTTATTTTTGTATGAAAAGTAAACTAAAAATCCGTTTTATTTAACATTTAAATCTGTTATATTTGTTTTTATTTAATTCTTGCATAATTAAACTATGGTGGTTACATTGGATCTATTTAGGGTTTGAAGAATGAAAAACTTAAATAAGTGCAGGTTTATATTTATATATAATTTAAATTAATTTTAGGCAGAAGAAGGTTCTAGACACTATAACTTGGTCAACAACAGGACTCTTTAAATTCATCACATGCCTTCGTCCTCACACACTCACTGTAACACTGTAAATTAGAACCCAGACTTTCACACTTTCTAACCCTAGAATGCATCCAGAACCTTTCTCACTTTTTAACCGTAGGATGCAGCCAGAGACTGTCCGGTAACTTTAATCTCTTCCTTCTTCACCTAGTTTCACTTTCTTCTTCACCTAGTTTCGTTCATTATTTGTTCTTGTTGTAATAACATAATTCCTTTCTGTCAGGTTCTTTTATCAAGATGTGATCTCATGGAAACCACTAGAAGGACGACTCGGATCCGCTTCATCTTAATTCCAACTGTGATTAATTTGATTAAAACTTACACAGGTAATGATTTTATTTTAATTTTAAAAATTAATTTATTTATTCAGTCTTTTTTATTTTATATTTGTTATTTCTTAATGTGTTGAAATTGATTTATTTCTGTTAAATCAAAATTTTTTATATATGTTATTTCAATATGCCTTGCTAAATTGTTATTTTAACATCCTGTTAATTATGTTCTATGTTATTTAAATAGTGGAACTGTTGTTACCTTCAATTTTCATTTTCTAGTTTTTAGTTTACTTACAATACATTAATTTTTGTTAGATTTCATTTCAATTTAATTTCTGAGTTTCTAATTGAAATTCAGACACATTATGTATTTTTTTAAAATGTGAGATGATATCATCCACAATACTCAGTAGATAGTAGATGGGAGTCAATCGGAGAGGAATAGATCTATTGATCTTTTGTGTGTCAATGATGTAATGCTTTAAGATTTACATTTTAAGAAGGAAAAGGTATGTGTAGCTGAGTATTATTAAACTCTTTATTAACTTGTTGGTATCATGTGTTAGAAGAGATTTCTATTGATATTCTTGTAACTTTGATTTAATATTTGTTGAATAATACTGTTTGAGAAGTTTTTTTTATATTAATTATTGGAAAATGATACTTTAATATTGATTTTTCTTTTATTTTTATTTGACATTTCGACGTGTCGTCTCGTGTGATAAAAAAAGAGAAAACCATAAGGAAATGAAAATAGTCTCTCAGATCTAAACAGCGCCTTCATGGCTTAATCGATCAATCAATTATGACTATCTCAAATCCTTACTAGAGAGACTGCTATCATAAACAGTTCAAAGGATCGGAAGCTTTCTGATACATAAGATCCTCGTAAGAGACGATCATAAGAGGCGAGTGTAGAACATACTTGCATCTATTTTAGAGGAAGGGATAGTATAAATTATATATCCTAGACTTTCAGAGAATAAGAGAACTTAGAAAAAAGACATTTCAGGATAGTAGAAACAAAGGATTTCATTCAGGATTCTCTCCCGTAAACAAGGGCCAAGACTCCCTATTTATAGGGAGAGTCTTTACATTTACAGACACTCCTAGAAAATTCTACACACCTATTGCATCATTGCTTACATCATTATATTTATGACATCATTGCTTACATCATCATATTTATGACATCACTGCTTACATCATCATATTTATGACATCACTGCTTACATCATCACACCTATTATTGTTCTTATCCTAATCAGACCTAGTAGAGACGGAACAAT
>Ga0209489_106527_pt1 | contig 18642 bp, 13 predicted proteins | sample SiratrowhiteBW_FD_187527 | JGI IMG/M metagenome (GOLD analysis project Ga0209489, IMG submission 187527) | Root nodule microbial communities of legume samples collected from California, USA - Siratro white BW (SPAdes) (version 2) | ecosystem: Host-associated > Plants > Roots > Nodule | place...
AAACAAAAAAAAAAAAAAAAAGCGTAACAATGATGACACCACTAACTTTGATCACAAAAAGAAGAACATAACAATGATAGTAGAACACAATAGTAGAGAATAAAATAAAGAAATAGAAATAAATAGGAGAAAATAAGTTATCTTGTTATTGTTTTATCCTCTCACGACAGTATAATCCAAAGAAATTATATTAATTTTTGTAGTTATAACATCAGCACGAGATCATCGCCAAGTAGATTATATTTAGTATTGATTTTTGTTAATTAGCATCAACTTTGAGATTAAATTTGCTAATTATAGCATTGGCTTTAGATCAACATAACTCGCAATTAGTATTGATTATTGGTTTAGGGTGAAGTTTTGGCTTAAGCTAATTTTACATTTTTTTAGTAAATTGACGAGCTAAATAGTAGGTGAAACTAGGATGAACATACTTAATCGTAAAAGAAGGAAAACGAAAGGATTAAATTTATCCAATTAAAAATGTACTAAATCAGAATTGCATAATTACAATACTACTATTATATTGGACGACTTCACACTTAATTAAGTGATTGTTTGATTTTTCATGTGAAAATATGTAAGCAATAATAATATAAAGTACCAGTCACTTTACTTTATTAATAACAAAATCTAATTGAAGGGATTTAATTAAAAAAATATAAAAATTTAGGTATTTAATTGAACAATTTTTTTAATAAAAACTCAACTAAAAATATTAAAATTGATAAAAAAAACTTAAAATTTAATTAAATATAGTTAAATATTAAGGTAGGTGCTTTAAGTATGTTTATGCTCTTAACCATTTCAAGCTTAATTATAATGATTCAATTGGGTATTTGTGATATTATTGGGTATTTTTCTCATTGTTTAAAAGATGGAGACATTATTCTAGGAAGCGTAGAAAAACTTAACTTCATCTATATTTGAATCTGGTATCGTGCTTAAAGGCAATAAACTGAGTATCACTGTTACATGAAATTTTCCAATCCATTTGACAGAGTTTTGTAGTTCATGCATGAAGACAAAATATTCTCATTAATGGTCATAACAAATGTCAGGAAAAACTGCCCTCTCATATGATTTTTCATGAAAGATCATTGGAAAACGAAAACTTGGGGTATGTTAAACAAGTAGGTCCCTATGGTCACTACTTGGACCAATGACCTGCACCAGCACAAATCAGCCCCTCGTATTCACAAATCAAGAATGAAAGCACCAAATGAAGTTTCTACAAATGCTTACATCCATGGTCCCCTTCAAGAGTTCAAGACTACAACCAAAACACGTAATTTGCCCATGGACATGCATTTTCGCTTCCGTATGCTAAAGGGATAGATATTCTTAATCTTAGCTAAAGATAAATAAATGAACAAGAGAATAAAGCAAAAAGAAAAGAAACAAACTCAAAGAGGGTAAAACAAAATAAAATCAACAAAGTAAAAAATTTGTATATTTTAAAAGTGAAGAGACCACACAAAAAAAAGTAGAAAACGAATAAATTATGGAAACTCCTGAGTGGGATTCCCTGCTCCTTTGCCTCCTCCCCAAAAAAGAGTAAACAACTCTCTCCGCTTCCCCTTCTTCATGCCCATCCTTTTGCCCTTTTCTACTTTTTCTTTTCCCCCAAAAATTCAAATAAAATAAATTTAGGGTTTGACGAGTCAACTCGTCACGAGTTTCTGTTCATGAGGACGAATGTCTTTCAGCAAACCCAAAACCTGCTGCATCGTCGGCCTCTTCCAAGGGTCTTCCGCCGTACACAAAAACGCCACTCGGAGACTCTCCACCATCTCACTCACTACCGAGTCACCACCGAGTAGGAGCCTCTCGTCCAGAACCCTAACGCCGTACCCCTCCCTCACCGCCTTCCTCGCCGCTACCACCTTCTCCGCGGTGCTTTCCTTCCCAGTTAGGAGCTCCATCAGCGCCGCCCCGAAGCAGTACACGTCGGCCTCAATGCCGCCGTTCGGGTTCGGGTCGGGTCGCAACCCGAAATCTGAGATCCGGGGCTCGAAGTCGTCGGCGAGTAGAATGTTGGAGGTAACGAGGTGGCCGTGCACCACGGGTTTCGAACGCGCGTGGTGAAGGTACGCGAGACCACGCGCTATCCCAACCGCTATACGGTGTCGTGTCAGCCACCCCATCTTTTCTGGGGATCCGTTGTCGACGACGCCGTTTTGAATCTCCCACGTGTCGCTTGTCCAATCCTCGACGTTGGTATCCCCAGTTGGAAGCTCGTGTAGCCACCTTCCTAGGTCGCCGTTCGCCATGTACTCGTACAGTACCAGTTTCTCCTTACCTGAAAATTTCACCAAAATAATAATAAATATTAACTATTCACACCAAATCATTAATACGCCTATTATATATCTGATTAGACAAGTGTAACATCTTTTATATATAGAATAAAAAAATTTACAACTATGCAAAAATGATACTAATTGCTATTGTACTAAATTGAAAAGGAATGGGTACTAATGTGTGCTAGTACTATAACGGGTAACTCGACATTTCCCTTTCCCTTATAAATTATGTCATGTTCTTTCAGCTGGATAAGAAACAAACTAAAATTTGCGAGCTAGAGCTCAAATTTAATGGGTCCATTTAGACAACGCATAATAAATTTTGGATGAAAACAAGAAAGTTTATGTTAAGTACATTACGATTTTGGCAATTGTAGGAACTCAAAAATAAAACCTGAGGAAAGTACAGTGCGCACGAATTACCACGCGCAATCATAACCAGGGACGATAGATTTTATATTAGGGGAAGAACGAAAGGATAGAATGACACAACAGAAGGCAACATGTTATGGAAAAGAACAGACAAAGACAATAGAAAATTAAAAACCCGTGAAAGCCATTTAATGAGCGCAGAGCCACGAAAATTAAAAAAAAAAAAAACATTTTGAAACAGGGTTTGGAGTACGGCACGCTTACCAGCAATGCAGTAACCGGAGAGGGGCAACAAGTTGGGGTGCTTGAGCCTTGAGAGGTCAACGAACGTGGCGACCGAGTCATCAGGATCAACGTCTCTGGCGTGTTCCAGGACCTTGATTGCCACGTGGAGGTCCCCCGGCAGCACGGCTCTGTACACGGGCCCACACCTTCCCTCCGCGAGCAGCGAGTCTTTCCCGAAGTGTGACGTGGCAACAATGAGGTCCTTGAAGCTAAGGTTCATCAGCGGCTTCTCGAACATCACCACCGGCGCGGAAGACGGTTCCTTCAGGTCAGCCACCCACGTTGACCCCGATTCAGTCTCGAACGCGAACGGCCCTGATTTCTCCACCCTGCTAGTCACCACGTTCATCCCGTGTGGGACCGGCATGGAAATCGCCCACTTGCTCCTCTTGGCGCGTTGCTTCCTCCTAATAATAATGCGGAGTACCCAAATGGACAACAGAATTAGGACAAGGGCTAATCCTACGGACGACGCTGCAACAATCAGCGTTTTGGATTTTCTCTTCCGTTTTTTCTTGTGGGTGGCTTGCGCTGAGTTTTCACTGCTGTTGGTCGTTTTGGACGCGCTGTTGTCGTAGGTGAAGTTGTTGCCAGCGTGGACAAAAGCTGACTTACCGAAACTATTGAACTTCGTTAGGCTAGTTGACGAGGTGAAGTTGTTATAAGAGATGTTCAGGAATTCGATGGTGGCGAATGGAGGGAAATCCAAAGGGAAATTTCCCGTGAAAGTGTTGTTTGATAAGTCCAAGTAGCGAAGTGAGTGAAGAGAGGAAACTGGTTTTACGTTGCTTTGGAGATTACAGTTTGAGAGATCGAGGTGTTGAAGCTTGGAGAGGTTTTGGAGCCCGGAGGGGAGTGTTCGCAGGTTGTTGTTGGAAAGGTCGAGGATTTTAATGTTCTGGAAGGCAGAAAGTTGGATCGAATTGGTGAACCTGTTGTGGGAGAGATTGAGCGTTTGAACGGATGAGATTGAAAACGAGGTATTTTGTGGTGTGGGTTGGGAGGAGTGGATAATGATGCTCCCTCCGAACCTGTTTCTGGAGAGGTTTATTTCCAATAAGGATGAAGTTGACCAAAACCAGCTTGGCACGAGGCCTTGTAAGGAATTTCCTGAGAGATCGAGAACCTGCAGGTTGGACATGTTCCTCAGGTAACCCCAGGAGATTGTGCCAGAGAGGTTTTGGGATGGAAGTACTATTCTGGTGATGTGAGCTTGGGAACAGTTGGTTTGGAACCAGGACGAAGCGTTGAAGCCAGAGACTGATTTGAAAGCCTTCGACACCAAGACGTGCTCTTCTTCACTGTTGCATGAAGATTCCACCAGAGAAAATAGCGATAAGAGAATCAAGAATCCGCAAAAGGTCTTCATTTTGCACCACTGTTTTTTTGATTTTCCTGTCCTAGCTAGAAAGAAAAGAAAAAAAAATCCAGAGCTTGGTTTGTTTGGTCTAATGTTGCTAAGGTTCGCGGGCTAGTGCATATAGAGGGAAGTGGGAAGGAAGGAACGGCGTCATATTTTAAAGGAGAGTTAACGGCGATTGAACATGAGACAGATAATTTAATTTAACGGAAATTGAAAAGTGAGGGATGGATAGTCTTTTAAAAGAAATAAAAATAAATTTAAGATTAGCTATCAGTGATGCGGTGATTGCGAATTTTTTATTTTATTTTTGACATGTGGATTTCATTTAAAGTATTTGCTGCCATGACGTAATTGGGCAGCGTGAAGTTCTGAGATTTACGGGGACAAAACTGCTATGGAATATGGGGATGTTTTTTTGTTGGGAATGGTTTGATTGAGGGGAAGTGTGAGAATTGATATAGAATGTAAAACTCAAATTATGATCTTCAATCTGAAAGAGAGTTTTGAAGATGACTTAATGGGGTCCCAGTTCCTTTACTTGAGTTTATGAGGCATCAATGATCCAAATAGAATATGATGCAATGGGATGCTCTCCCAGACTTGTTCAGCTCAACCATAGTGCCCACAGTACAAGTCACAAATGGCATGTCCAAACCAAGAGTTGACAATACTTTGCATATAAGGAGTAACACACATCAATGTTAGCCAGCCTCATGTTACGTAAAATCAAATTATTTGATGCATTAACGTGTACCATAGTTTAATAATTGCTCCATTAATCAGAGGAATCACCAGATAATAATTATAGTTTGATAGAATGATTCATCTTTTCGACAAAACTATGAGTAGTTGATTGATTATTTGGACAAAAAAAAAAAATAAAAAAATAGAACTGTATTGACTAGTATGGCTGAGTAAACAATACAGAGTACGATAGATTGTGTATGGAGAAGAGTCGATCACCAATTGCAATTATTCTCTAAAACAAATCACATGCAAATACTAGATTACAAAAGACTTGACTCAATAATTCTGGGTCTTCCACTAAATTAGTCCTCTCATCAGTTACGAAAGCTTTTTGGTCCCTCTTTAGTAATTTTAATTGGCAAGCTTCTCTCATGGAGTTTATTTCTACACGTTAATTAGAACATGCAATTAGAAAGATATCTCCAAGTAACCAATAAGCAAGAGCACCCCATCAAAATCAAAATTCCTCTCTTACCAGTTGAAGCAAAAAGCAATTAATAACACCAATCTTACCGACGCCTTGATTGTAAGAACGAGGGAAATTCGGATAAATTATTAAATATTTAAATACATGTGTAGTAATACTAAAAGAATTTAAATGAGAAAAAAGAGAACGTTTTTAAGGAACTACTTGTTTAATTTCCTTTAAAATAAATAAAAGAAAATAGAATAAGGTGTACTAAAGAAACAGGAGATGGAAATTTCGTAGGGAAATTCCTCTTTCAGAAAATGACAAATTGCAAAGCGATGGTGTACTAATCAAATTAAGGCCAAAAGAAAGAGGCATACACAATGGTTTAAAACTATAGATTCATCCAGGTGCAAAATGTCATCTCTTTGGCACGTGATCTTGGCTTCTTCCTTTTGCCTCCGTATGTAGTGATTCTTTGTTAATGACCTTGGAATCGTTTTCGATGGTAAGTTAAGTGGATGAAGCCATCACCCAAAGCTCTCCCTCAAACCAAAATTCCCTAAAGTTAGAGACTTATAGACTTCATCCTAATATAAATAATATAATAAGTGTAATGATTGTACACTTGTATTGTCATTTAATTATAAATATTCTCTGTTATTATAAAAATTAATAAATCTACCTAATACCTACATGCCCTCGTGCCTCCATTGATTTAATCACTGTGGCTCTTGCTGTGGGCTGTGGTCCTGAGGGGAAAGGGGTTTGATGGAGTAATTCTTCCTGCACTTACTTTCTCTCCACACTTCCATGTAATCGGTAAAATCATGATTATATTCTTAATGGAAAAAAAAATTAAATAATCATACACTCTCTCTTTAATATAAAAAGTTTTTCTTTTATTTTAAATTTTACAATTTGAAATATAAAAATTATATTTTAGATTCTGCAACTTGAAATATAAAACGAAATTATATTTTAAATTTTAAATTTAACATATACAAATTTTGTTTTGAATTTTACAATTTAAAATATAAAAAAATATTTTTTAAGTTTTACAATTTAAAATACAAAAATTATATTCTGAATTGTATAACATAAAAATTATAAAAAAAAGTTTGTATTTTAAATTATGCAGTTCAGAAGGTAAAAGAAATTGTATTTTATATTATACAATTTATAATGTAAATTTTGTATTCCAAATTATATAATATGAAAAAGATATTCTTAATAATTTAAAAATTATTTTAAAAATTATGGAGATGTGGGAAAAAAAGTATAGAGGTAATAGGAGAATCACTCCGTTTTTGCCAAACATTTTTTTAAGAGGAGACTTTTTTTGAAGCTTAAAGTTTTATTATGTGTTTGCGAGATTAGTTCTACCACAAGTTTTAGAAGGACGGATTGTTGCATATTTAATCCATTTTTATCTTTGATTTATTTATATTTTAACTAAGAGTTTACGAGACTTATCAAGTCTCTTGTATTTGATTGAAGTCTATATTTTCTAATAATTTTTTTAATTGATTGATTAATTTAATTATTATATTGATTTGGTAATAGTAAAGCTAACTCTTATCAAATTGTGATACCGATTCAACATTTTTATAACACTTAATAGCAAATAAGGGTTTGTTTTGCTTAATTAAATGAAATATCATCAAAGTGGTTACTGAATTTTTATATGATTGTTGTAATAAGATTTAGAAATTTTCTACTATTACATAATATTTTACTTTATCTAGTGAGGTTTTCACATATATATTATAAATCAGTCTTATTTTTAATTGATGTGAGATCTTAAACATATTTTTCTCATGTCTAGGTTGTTCAATTTTTGTAGGACTAGATATTTAAAAGGTGGTTCGATAGTAATCCGAAAATGGGTGGCATGATAAACCCATCAAACCTCGATAAGATAGACTTTAAATTGTCCTAATATCATCTTAGGAACATGCGTAGAGACCGTCAAACTCCTACGCCAGATTCGATATATTTATGGGTGGTCTGATAGATTTTCTCTTATTCTCTTGGCTGGGACAAACATCCACGCAACCATGGTCCAAAGATGGACCCCATCCAAGCTAATAGACCTTTTTTTTCCAGCAACAGAACTTTTGGCAAGCTCTTGAATCATATTAACAAATGCATTTTGATCATCAGATTGAATATGACCAGACTTTTACAATAAAGTCACATTGGATTGCAGACTTTTGTAATAAAGTCACATTGGATTGTTTTGCCACTTAGACCTGTCCAGCCTTAGAAACATTATGTAGACCCATCTTTTGAATAATAGTGAAAAGTTTGTTAATGTTGTGTTTCTTGTAGATAAAGAAAGAATCACTTATTATTTTACAAGCATGGCAAAAAGGGGAGCATTTCATACTCAATTTCAACCACAAAGGCAAACCCACGATCTTCAACTAGCAGTTGACTTGGAAGCTCCACAAACATATCAAGATCCACAAGAATCCTTGCAAAAAAACCTCTTGTCTTGTTCATGGTACAATTGTCTAAGGAAAGAGGTGTTCCAAGGCCTTTAATAATAAAATATATAACTTTAACTTTAGACTATCAATATTTTATAAGAAATATATGGATCTGTACCCAAAACCTTGATCATCTCCGTTATAACAAGAAAAAAATCTTTTGACCAGACAAAAACTCTAAAAATTCTCAAAGAAAGATTCTAAAAACCACATTCTCAAAATCCTTCTCTAAGTCTTCTAAAGAGGCTTGTATGAGAGGGATAACTATCAAAGAGGCGAGAGACCTCTAAGCATCTTTAAGTTTCTTACAAACTTCAAGGTGAATGAGTTACTTATCTTTCCCAAACAAAACAATTTTAACGTGGAGATGATTTTTGCCATTTCTCTATGCTAATCTTCTCACAGATTTAGACCGAGATTATGGCCTTTTTAAGACACGGGATATTACAAGTATTGTACAACATTTTAGACAAAGGTTCTATTTCTCATAACAGACGATAAAACTCAGAAAAAACAAAGGAAACCAAATTAAACACACTGAACCTGGAAGATATACAAAAAAAACCTTGCCACCAAAAGAGAACCACATATAAACTTTTTCGAATTCATTGGCAGAGAAGAGCGTTCTTTGGAGATTTCATTACAACAAAATTCTAAGTTTCCCAAATCCCAACTTCTTGCCCTAGCAGATTCGTTTCCGGATCACAATCAAAGACTGTTTGAATCTCGAAAGTGTCCAAATTACGATTGGAAACCCAAAATAATGGTACCAGATCGGTTCCGATCACAAGATTGAGACCCTTGTATGCATGACCGCCGCTCCCGAGTAGAGACATTCTCTAATGGATTTTGAGGTTAGAGCTTATCTATATGTCATAATTTTATAATGATGTTTAACTTGAATAATTTATTTAAAAAAAACTATTTAGTCCATAAATATATATATATATATATATATATATATATATATATATATTTTTTTTTTTTAATATTATATAAAATTATTTTAAAACAAATATTTAAAATATAAATTCAAATAAAAAATAATTTTAAAGTACAATTCAAATAATCTGCACAATAAAACATTAATAAAAGTAAATTTATTTTTCTAAAAATTAAATTTAAGTGAATTATACCAAAAAGTATAAGTTTTAAAAAATTAATCTTGTAAAAACAACTTCAATTTTATAAATCTAAATAGAAAAAACTTGATTTTTTTTTAAATACTCAAATAAATTGTACTAGCAATTATTAGAGTATTTATGGGTTGAATATTATAATACTGTGTACCTGTCCCATTAACAAGAAAAGTAATTAAAATGTTATTCTTAATATTTGCAGATATTTACTAAAACTACTAAATTAGTATTCGTGACTGATCTTACCCACAAATATTAGTGATTCCCCGGTGAGATTTATGTTATCTGAGTAAGTGTGAGATGAGAGTGAGAGGGTTGGACTGAAATGCAGTAGGCCTAATAGATGGAGATGGATAAGGGGTTGTTGGAAGAGGGGAACATAGAAAGCAAGTTAGGTTAGGCATACAGTTTTGGTAGGCAACCTGGTCTTCCATGGGCTCAAATCAATTCCTTCACATTATACCATTGGTGCAAATTTGTTTCCATTTTCTTGGAGTGTTACAACTTAGTTGAATCTTTATTAACGAGATTTTTGCTTATCCAAACGAAACTAAATAAGAAAGCAAAGAAATAAAAACCAAAGGCAACTCGTACAGAACTACCATCCCTTGTTTTATTAAAGCACCTTAACCCAAATTAGCATACACTAGTAGTTCATAAAAGTTATTATTTTGGGAGAGAGGGCAAATACTTAAGTAGTAAAATGCCCATATATCCAAGACAGCATGGTTTTAAAAGGATGGATAGCCTTCACTACGCTCTAATCCACTATATGGCTGCAGATAAGAGTGGTGAAGATGATGAAACCTCTTTTATTGGATAACCAGGCAGAGCATTGATGGCACACACACCATAAGGCCACTCCTCACTCACATTCCTTTTGATCAAGAGGTAACCTTCTTCTCCCCATTCTTTACCCCACGAGTTCTTCACAATCCAATAGTCTTCTCCGTCCACTGAACCATAACCCACAATTAAACACACAAGAGTTGCAGACCTCGAATCCTTCGAGCAGTAATCACCACCATACACTCCCTGTCATCATCACAACACAATCATTCACCAATTAGCCAGCACACACAAACATCTAAACACTTTTACCCAAAATTTTCAAATTCGCATAATCTTTCTAGACAATAGTATATAACCATTATAAGAAATAAATATTCTTACTCCAGTGTAAAATTGAAGGCCGGTTGCATCTATGCTCACACTAACAGGCTGCTTACTAACACGACACAAGAGACCTTCTTCTGTCCCATCCACAACTAGAAGGTTATCAATACTAACAACCTTGTTTGCATTTACCTTTAAGAAAAAAACAAAAACATTTAAATTAAGCAGACAAGGATAATGTCTAGATAAATTTATGGTCACTAATTTTTTTTTTTTTTTTTTTGAAAATGCAAGCTATGGTTGCTAGGAGAAATAAAGTGTAAACCAGACCCTGCATGAACCGTTTTTGGCTGTGTAAGGGTAATTTGCTTCTGTGTCAATGCCACCATTGTCGATAACGTAACCAAATGCATTGAAGTAATAGCCTCCAGCACAACCATTGCTGGCAGGGTCACAGTCCACGAGTTCTTGTGCAGAGAGGGTGACAAGATTCCCAGTAACTATTTTGTTTATTCCTTCAATGGCCCCTGTCACACTGAAAGCCCAATGGCTCTCTAATAAAAAAAGTATAACATGTTCAATCAGTACCAAATCATGTATGTTGCTAATGTTGCAAAATGAAAATATTGAAGAAGAGATAAAGTCTTGAAAATATAATAGCTATATGCTTATTTCTTTTTCTCAAAATATTTTTGAACCATGCTATATTAATATAAGTGAAGTCTTACGGCATTCTCCTTGATCTCTAACTTCGGTCACAGCACCCTTCTCCCTCCAATCTACTGAATCAGGAAGGTTTTCACAGTCATCATCATCCTTCAGCATCTTCCTACTCTCCAAATTGGAGGGCATATCTATTTCTTTCAAGTAGGTTTCCGCAAACTCCTCAGGACTCATATCAGCAAACTTGTTCAAACCTAAACGATGCTGCGTGGCTGACTTTCTCTTTGCATTCATCTCATTGATATACCTCAAATTCCTTTGGAAAATTTGGAACCTCTTTGCCTTCTCTTCTGGGTTGCCGTATTCACGCCCGTGCTCCTTCTGCCACACTTGGAACAGTTGCAACACTTCTTCCTCCGAATAAAACTTGTCCAACTTGTCACGGCCATGAATGGTGTACGCACTCGGCAAAGCAAAGGAGAGACATGCGAAGGAAACAAGGACGAGGAAAAGAAGAAACAACTTGGTCATCTTCGAACTCATCACCTGCACAAATCAGTAGCTAACTGTGTTGAATTATACAGTTCTTGTGTATCCGAGTAACATATATATTGAGTCCGTGATGAGGTTGCTTTATGTGCCACCTTGGTGAATTACTGATACGCACGTTTAATTTGTTTGTTTTTTAGGTGGTCCAATCTTGTGTGAATGGACACGTATGCTTCTTCATCATTCTTCTCATATACCACCAAAATGGTCATATATATAGTTTTATTCCCACAAATCTAGTGTAATCTTATCTTTTCATTCTAGCGAAGTTCCAAATCATACTATAATGGTGATAAAAAAAACGTTGAAGATATAAAAAGTTATGGATCAGGTGTGTTCTTTTGCAAATAATTGTAGAGAAAAGACTTATGATATTTATTTAAATTTTAAATAAAATTTTTATTGGTATGTTTGTGGACTAATTTAAATATAATATTTCATTAAGTCAAATTTTCATGTGCTAATATATCAAAACTTGGTTTTTATTAAAAGATAATTTTCCTGCAGAGAAAGAATGAGAAAGACATAGTGAGGGGGGCTTCTCCGCTGGAGTATATTACTACAGCCAAACCCGTGAATGAGAAGTCAGACTAGCTATTCTCAGCATCAAATAAATACCAATGAAAGCTATCTCAACTGGTAACTATCAAGTTATTGTCACAAGAATACGATTTTGAATTATGTCGATGATGTGTTGTGAGTATCATATAATCTTTATAAGTATTTTTTATTTTATTTTTAAGGTTAATTTTGATATTTTTAGCACCAAATAAATAAAGATAAATAGGGAAATTATTTTGATGGTCAAAGATGTTTAATGGTTATTCCTTATATTACTATAGTGGCCATAGAGAGAAATATAAATCAATTAATAGATAACCTAGAGAGTTTTAGAGGAGTGCAACTAATTGCAAGTGATGATTGAAAAGTTAGCTGAAATCATAAAAATGTGCCAAATGTCTTTTAGCATGGACGGCAAGCCTTCCATTTTCTTAAAAGTGTATAATTATACCACGTCAGTTGACATTTGGTTATATGCCAATTATAGTTGTCAAAGCAAAATTTTCCATAAAAAAAGTCATAAAAGGTTCTAAATAAAAGTGGATAGGAAAGCTTAATGCCTCTATTTTATTGATAAGCATATAACAGCCTTTTTGAGAGTGGTGGTATATAGAACTACCACCTATTCCTCTTCTTCTATTTTTGGCATGTGATATATTACTATTGTGTATTTAAAATAAGAAAAATTTTGCTTTGACAACCACACCTGACATACAACCAAATGTCAACTGCTGATGTGTATAATTGTATATGCGGACAAGGGTAAAACAGAACTTTTCTTTTTGAAGGACATTTAAGGTATTTTGTTATAAAAGGGTATAATTGAATTTTAAGTATCTAAATTTAAAATTTGAACCGTCATAAGAGTACAATGCACCCATTTGCATAAGAGATAGAGATTTCGTGTGACAGTGGTTGCGGTGGCGAGCGACGATGGTCGAGAATCGACGGTGGTTGCAACGGCGATAGCAGTGGCGAGATTCAAGAGATCTGAGATTCAAACTCACTGCTTCTCAACCCCTTGATGGAATATGCTGGGTAGCCTTCTAGATAAAACCCCAAATATATAAACCCTACAAATGACTCTCATACCACACTGAAATGTTTTTTACACATCATTTTTTTTTACACATCATTTATACATCATTTATGTTGGTTACATCAGCACTACCTAAGGTTGTAAAGTGGGTGTGTGCCACCTGTGGTTCTTAAAGTATAACTACTCTTAAAATATATCTGAAAAGAAACATAAAATAAAATTAAAATTTAATAATAAAATATATTTAGCAAAATTAAGTATAAATTGGATATTTGAATTTAGTTACTAATATAGAAATAATTTAAAATAAAATTGAAATTTAGCAATAAATTTAGAAAGAAAAATTAGAAAATATTATATAATTTTTTAAATAAATTTATTGTTAGTTTTTAAATTATATCTAGGTAATTTTTTTACCGTATGTAATCACTCTTCTATTTAAATTAACTTCACAATTATTCCATTACTTAATCAGAATTAATTTCAATCATTATATATTTTTCAATAAATGACGTTGTAACTGTCCATTTATTTTAGTTACACAGTAGCAACACACCACATGAAAAAAAAGAGAAAGGAATTGGTGCAGTATTCTCACAATTTTAATTAACTCATTAATTAAAATCTTAGTTACACAATTTCATCTAGTAAACTAAAATTGTGTTCTCTTTTCATGATTTTATTTAATGTTAAATTAAATTGTGTAATAAGGACACTATTTATTCACAATGATATCGTCTTTCCTATACACCATTTATCCATATTAAAAAAAAAATAAAAAAATACACCATATTGGAAATTTCAAATAAAAATTACACTACTTTCAAAAATTTGCCTATATTTTTGTACTGAGAATTGTTTGTAATTGTGTTTTGTTGTTTATTATTGTCGTTACAAGAAATTAGCATCAGTAAAATTTTCTCCATAATGCGGGTCAGGTTGGCTCTGTACCACAATCTATCTTGACTACTTTACCAATGAATAATTACTATGAAATCATTTTAGGAAACTGAAAAAGTATAAAGTAACAAGAAATGCTAATATTAACAATTTAACTATATAAAAAAAAGTCATAAACGTTCTAAATAAAAGTGGATAGGAAAGCTTAATGCTTCTATTTTTTGATAAGCATATAACAGCCTTTTTGAGAGAGTGGTGGTATATAGGACTACCATCTATTTTATTAAAGCACCTTAACCCACATTAGCATACACCTGTAACGTTTTTATTTTGGGAGAAAGGCAAATACTTAGAATAAATTTACTTTGACATCACTAATGCAAAATTACACCGTCTCACCCCTATTTTTTTTAAATAAAACATTATATTTTAATAAAATAATATTATTTTATGGTGTCAAATGGACGTAGATAACTGTTTTCAGTGTGAAGGTATCATTCCTCAAATACTTATTAATTAGTAATATGGCCATATCCAAGGCAGCATTCCACTTCTAATCCTATGGCTGCAGATAAGAGTGGTGAAGGTGGTGAAATCTCTTTTATTGGATAAACTGCCCCATCATTGATGCCACACACACCTAAAGGCCAATGCTTCCTGTTAACATTCCTTTGGATCAAGAGGTAACCTTTTTCTCCCCATCCTTCTCCCAACGAGGTCTCCACAATCCAATACTCAACTCCAACCACTGAATCATAACCCACAATTAAACCCACAAGAGTTGCTTCCGTTGAATCGCTATCGCAGTAATTACCAGAATACACTCCCTGTCATCAACACAACACAATAATTCACCAATTAGCATAATCTTTCTAGACAATAGTATATAACCATTATGAGAAATAAGTATTCTTACTCCACTGTAAAATTGAAGCCCGTTTGCATCTATGCTCACAATAACAGGCTGCCTACTAACATGGCACAAGAGACCTATTTCTGACCAATCCACAACTCCAAAGTAATCAATGCTAACAACCTTGTTTGCATTTCCCTTTAAGAAAAAAACAAAAACCTTAAATTAAGCAGACAAAAATGCAAGCTGTGGTTGCTAGGAGAAATAAAGTGCAAACCAGACCTTGCAAGAACCGGTTTCGGCTCTGTAAGGGTAATGTTCTTCTGTGTCAATGCCACCATTCTGGATAACGTGATAAATTGCATTGATGTAATAGCCTCCAGAACAACCATGGCTGCCACGCTCACAGTCCACGAGTTCTTGTGCAGAGAGGGTAACAAGATTCGAAGTAACTATTTTGTTTATTCCTTCAATGGCCCCTGCCACACTGAAAGCCCAATGGCTCTCTAATAAAAAAAGTATAACATGTTCAATCAGTACCCAATCATGTATGTTGCTGATGTTGCGAAATGAAAAGGTAGTAGGAAAAAGGTAGAAATATGGGGATGAAAATGGTAGATCACATTTACTCTTCGAAATTACGAACTATGAGTCAAGAAAGGAGATGGTAGTAATATATATAAAAGCAATTTTTGAACGATGCTATATTAATATAAGTGAAGTCTTACTGCATTTTCCTTGATCTCTAACTTTGGTCACAACACCCAACTTCCTCCAGTCTAAAGATTCAGGAAGGTTATCATATTCATCACCAACATCCTTGTGCATCTTCCTACTCTCCAAGCTGGAGGGCCTTTCTATTTTTTTCAAATAGGTTTCCGCAAACTCCTCAGGACTCATATCAGCAAACTTATTCAAACCCAAACGATGCTGCGTGGCTGACTTTCTCTTTGCATTCATCTCATTGATATACCTCAAATTCCTTTGGAAAATGTGGAACCTCTTTGCCTTCTCCTCTGGGTTGCCCTCTTCACGCCCGTGCTCCTTCTGCCACACTTAGAACAGTTGCAACACTTGTTCCTCCGAAGAAAACTTATCCAACTTGTCAGGGTCATTAATGGTGTACGCACTCGGCAGAGCAAAGGAGAGACATGTGAAGGAAACAAAGACGAGGAAAAGAAGAAACAACTTAGTCATCTTCGAACAGTGACGAACTATGTTGAATTATACAGTTCTTGTGTATCTGAGTAACATACACATTGAGTCCGTGGTGAATTATTGATACCCACGTCTAACACGTATAATAGAATTTACACGTGTATATACAGCCCAACATGCTCAATGCAAGGGACTTTTTGTAATTCTCTTTTTCAGTAGTATGTAATTGCACGTGATGATTGAAAAGTTAGCTTCTAGTATGTATCCATCTTCTTGAAATCAGACAACTGTGCTAGATGCCTGTCTTTCCGCATGGACGGCAAGCCTCCCATTTTCTCAATTAAGCAACCATACAACTTTTTTTTTTTCTAAAAAAATTCACTAGAAAAAAAGAGTCTATTTATGAGCATTTACATAAAAATTCAATTTCATAGAGCTAACATTTACATGATAATAAAGTTCTCACAATTGTTATGAAAAGAGTTCCCATAATTAAGTGAACTGATCTTATATCATGTTCTTTTTTTCTTTTTTTTTATCAAGACAAGTCGTTTTTAGAAATATTTTTATAAGAAAAAATAAAAAATTTACATATCCTAAAATTAGTTTAAGTATAAATTAAAAAAAAATTAAAAGAATACTTAAAAGAGTTTCTAGGAATTAATTTAGACTAAAACTTGTTTTTTTTATTATTTCCCTTTCTTAGAAATGCTTATGGAGAAGTTTGTTTAATTTCAATGTAATAGAAACATTTCTCTAAATCAATTTCAATAATAAAAGTATATTTGGGCCTGTAATTTTCATAAAAAAATGTGAGAATTAACTAAAACAAGCGAAAGATAAATATGTCGTGAGAAAGAAATTGATTTTAATTTAATAAATTATGAATGATGGAACGTAATTAAAATATTTTTCTAATTAATTTTAATCACATATTTACGTGATATTGTGTATTTTTCATTAAAAATACATTTTCAACCCTAAAATATTTAAAAGAAAAATATATTTGACGGAAATTAAATGAACAATTCTATTGAAATACTTTTATTGGTTAATTAAAAATTGATGTATGCAGTATTTAAAAACCATCGTATAACCTGTTTTGAGATAATTTAAGTTAAAATGGTATAATGTATATTATATTTTTTTTTCACAATTGATGTTAGATCTTATACAGAAAAAAAAAAAACTTATTTTTACTAAAAATTGGTAGAGTTAATATTTTTTTATACTTATACTTATGTTTATTAGTTTTTTTGACACTAGTGTCAGTAGTACTGATGTGATTATCACATGACATAAAGTACCATAATTTAGTCAAAAATGATCTTAGTCTCCCTTTAAAAATTTTGATTTCATTTTCTTGTAGACATTATTTTTGTTCAACCCAATAAGAATATAATAAATTAACTACTAAATAATAGTTTTATCTAAAAATTAAGTATTAATAGAGTCAGTTTATTTATTTTTTAATTAAAATTATTTTTTACTTTTTATAAATAAAAATATTTTATCAATGGAATTGACAATAAATTATTTTGAATGAAATTGTTATTTTTTTATATAAAATATTGGTATTTATTTAATAGACATTACATTTCTAAATGCTTTAAAAACTATTAAAATATTAAATTAAATTCATATTAATTGAAATAAATATTAAAAATAAATAAGAAATTAGTATTATTATTATTTAATTTATAATATTTATATTTACTTAATTTAATATTATATTTATATTAATTTTATTTATTTTGATAACAATGTAATTTATATGCGTTTGATTTTAATTAATCATAACACAATTTTTATTTTTTATTTTTTTAAAATAAATCTTCTCATACTTATAATCGATATTTAGTTTTTTCTCTCAAATATTTGTTTATTATCATTTAGAAGAAAATGTCTATCACAATTATGGAAGTTTGATCTCACCATCCTTTCTCCATATTAAATTCATGTATTTATTTTGTTTTATTTATATTTTTGTTAAAGATGATAATAGAGGCGAAAAACTTTATTTTATTTTTTTATTAATAACAATTACATTGATACAAATTAAATTAATATTAAAATAAATTTTATTTAATGCCAATTTACTACATATTACTTAAATCCAACCTTCTAAAATTAACACTTACGAATAAGAGTTTATAATTTCAAAATCTCCTAGAAACACTTTGTAAATTTGAATTGTATAATTAACATCGAATTTTATGAAAAGTACCCTGACCGTATCACTTAGCATTTAGACTAATTTCATCACATTTAAATAAAATGAGAATCTAAATTATATTTAGGTCAAAAAAATAATTTATGATGATATTATCATCAAATAAAAAATAATCATATATATATATATATATATATATATATATATATATAATGTTCATTAAAATTTGTAATAAGTATTTTAAAATTTATATTAATAGTGATTTTGATTAGTTTGAATATAAATAAATTGACACTAATAATGCATAACCAATAAATTCAAAATATTATGATTTTTCAAATGTATCCATATCGAAAAAAGAAATATTTGAGATATATTGTACTTTCAATTTGGAGTCTTAATAATGATTCAAACATTACCTCAACAAGTAAGGACGTGTTTTTATAATATAAGGGAAAAGTTTAAAACTAAATAGAAAATACATATTTTATTACTAAAAGATTATATATATATA
>Ga0209489_106528_pt1 | contig 18641 bp, 16 predicted proteins | sample SiratrowhiteBW_FD_187527 | JGI IMG/M metagenome (GOLD analysis project Ga0209489, IMG submission 187527) | Root nodule microbial communities of legume samples collected from California, USA - Siratro white BW (SPAdes) (version 2) | ecosystem: Host-associated > Plants > Roots > Nodule | place...
TTGGTTTTTTTTTTTTTTTTTTTTTTAATTTATGCAGGTTGAATCTGCTGTTGCTTTAAAACTTTTGTCTGGAGGATGCAGTCTTGATATGTCGAAGGTAATGTTTTCATCAAATTTTGTTTGGATCATTGGTACAAGGGTGAAAGGACATTATTTGGTACAAGGGTGAAAGGACATTATTTGTCTGCGATACACAATTCGTATCACACAATAGATATGATTTGCAACTCCCATGATACAAATTGTAGGAAACTCGTTTGTACTCCCAAATTGGTGCTGTATCATTTTCGTATCGCATGAATCACGATCCTAACAAGACACAACCTGAATCGTGGATTCGGATCTCACTCTAAAACGGGTGGGATCGCATGATCTGGTTTAAGAAAACCCTTATCTAATTCATTTAATTGTGTTAATTGAGCTGGAAGAGATACTTACCAATTCATTTAATTGCTTGAATTGAGCTGGAAGAGATGCATACCAATTTGTGCTCTTCCTTACTCTGATTGTCATGAATGGTTTCTTTAGCAATGCAGCGTAGCTGGAAGAGATGCATACCAATTTGTGCTCTTCTTTACTCTGATTGCCATGAATGGTTTCTTTAGCAATGCAGCGTGCCCATGCAAAAACGAAGAGGCAGCGATAGTGACAACACTCATGGAAAATGAAGAGGCAGCTGTGCACACTAGAGAAGACAACCCTAATGTTGTCTCTTTCTTGTTCTGCTTGGGCCAAACATCCAAACATATATAAGCCCGAATATTTTTTTGTCCATTTAACAAAGGAGTTGAGCCATACAACCCGGCCCAATCCAACCATTATGACAATAACCTAATTTGCTGAATGATACAACCACTCATTTTGAATGCGGCTGTGATTATTATATATATGTTTACATGTTAATATGCCTTATATGTTTATAAATCTTGCGATTCATGATACGAAAGATTCACGATTCAAAATGAGCTCTTGGATACATAATTTGTATTGCTATTCAACTACCATGGTCTGCCTCTATATGTTAGCAGCAGCCACATTTTTTCTTAAAAATAATTTCACTATTTTACTTTTATTTTGCTTTATACTTTTATCAGAATGGATGACTTTGTGATTGTAAATTTATATTCTAGCAGTTCCATTCCATTTTTTTATAAAACTTCCAAACAAGGTAGAACACTGCTACCAGCAGCCACATTTTGCTAGGTCAATATTGAATATGCAGGGGGCATCATTTATGATTTTTTAATTATCTTTTATTTTTTATAGTTGCCTAATCTTTTATGTTTAGCTCAGTTTTGTATGGATATGTTTCTGATAAATAAAAAGAATATCCTCCTTGTCTTAATCTGATGTGTTATTTTATCTGCTTGGGTACATCTAGACACTCGCTCATTGCCTTGCTCTGCTTCCAAAATCGAAAGGAGACAATGAAAGCTGGTCTTTGATGATGCAGAAAATTTTGGTGTTAATAAATGATCAATTAAATCTAGCCTTTCATGGTGTAGAAGAAGGTAAATGGTGATAAAATCTGTTTAATAAATGCCTGAATTAAAGCAGTTTGTGCTAATCTTTTTCCATGTGTTGCAGAAACCATGCGTGACAGGGTTACTAGGCTGCTGGTTTTACCAGGAAAACAACCTCCGCCACCGTTAGGAGGCTACATATTGGCAGAAGAAGTTAGAAAGAAGGCGTCACAAATGACTGAGCAATCACTGATGTCTAATGTATCTACCCTTATGTTTGGCTGTAGTCTAATGATTACAAATTCATATCCTGTTAAGGTACTTTTTAGTTTATACAATGTGTTCCTACAATTGATTGTCAGTTATGAGTATTCTTCTTAGTTTGGAAGAACAATGACAAAATGCAATCACATTATTAGGTAAATGTTCCTGTTGGCCCGTTATTGGCGCTGGTTGATAGAGTTTTGATGGTAGATGGCTCTTTGCCACAAATGTCATTGCCATTCGTGACTGCCAAGCAGCAAGAGAACATTTGTTCAGAACTTCCATTTTTGCACTCGAGTAGCCTGGAATTGCTCATAGCTATCATAAAGTCTATGGGCAGGTATAACTACACAATATCCTTTCTCTCCCTTCAAAAGAAAAAGAAAACAGAGGCTAAACAGAAAAATGTGTGGTTGGGATAAATTAATTGTAACATTCTTCAAACCTTGACATTTTAGAATAATGTTTGTCTTTACTTTTAATGCCATTGGTAATGATCTCTGTTATAATGTGTCTTTTATCATCAAAGGGTGTACCCTTCACTGTTTTGGTGTTATGGTATTGTTTCTGTGTATGCATGACTTTCAAGTTCTTTCCTCTGATATCTTTCATGTATTTATTTGTTGCCAGAGGAAGAACTCTACTTATTGCCATTATTTGTATTGCAGTCATCTATTACCACATGGTGCCTGTATTGTACGTTTCATTACAAAGTACTTCAAGACATGTGAGTTGCCAGAGTTAAGGATTAAGTGCTATTCAGTCGCGAAGAATTTGCTCATAAACATGGGTGTTGGTATGTAAAATTTCTCATTTTAATTTCTTTTCTGCTTGCACTGGTAATATCTTTAGCAATGAAGTTTGTGGGTTGGAATGTCTTTATATTATTCTTTTCATACTCCTTGTTACGTTTTTTTTTTACATTTTCGGAAGATATATTATACTTTCCTAGAGGAAGGGCCCTGGCTCAATGGTAAGTTTTGTTGCCTTTTGACTTAGAAGTCACTGAATTAAATCTTTGATGCTTGAGGCAGTAAATCTGTATGCATCTACTCTCTCCATACTCTACCATGCGAGAGCCTTGTGTATGGTCGTTGTATTTCTCTTATATTGTGTCCCACATTTCTCATCCATCAACAGTTATATGCAACCACTTTGAACATCAATAACAGCATGTTTGGGAAAATGTTGTGGGGCTCCAGAGTCAATTTGAAATAAGAAAGCATGACTCTGGGGAAAAAAACATGATCTTTGGTTGTTTGCCATTAAATTTCTTTTGCCTCTAAAATCAAACGTCAAAAGTTGTAGCTTTTGAGTGGGGCTTAAGATTTTATACTAAGGTAGCGCTTGATCCAACTTTTTGGGCTTTTCTCTTAAAAGAATAATCTGAGAATAGATTTTGAAGAGTATTTTTTTTTTTTTTTTTTTTTTTTTTTTTTTTTTTTTTTTTTTTTTTTTTTTTTTTTTTTTTTTTTTTTTTTTTTTTTTTTTTTTTTTTTTTTTTTGTGGTTTTTCCAAAGGTTACTTGTATGTTTTTGAGCTTTTTGGAAATTTTGTTTGGCCTAACTTCTTTTAAGGAAGAAATCCCAAAAGTGTTGAGCCAACACACAGCCAACATTTTATTACTCGCTTGCTTTTGAGATAAAAGATTCCTAAATTAAATAACTTCAAACCTAGTTTTAATAAACGTCAATTTGCAAATCCAGATCATCAAAAATCAGGTTTGGAAACATTGACTGAAACAAAATTTCCTTTGTACAATTTCCCATTAAGGAAACTAAAATGCAGGGGAGAGGAAGAGAGAATAGGAAAGGAGGAAAGAGAAATGCTTGAGCTTAAGTGTATTTAGTCTTAGTTCCATGTCCTCTCTGCTGTTGTCATCTTGCATATGATTTTATGCGACACTGTTTATGTATTTTTTTTCCGTATTTTATTTGCAACACCTTTACATTGTAGGCTGCATGGGCAGTTCTTTCCTTTTTCAGCTTATCTTTGTTGATCCATGAATTCCTCTGTTTCCCTTATCTTGGTGTATGATTAAGATGCATTTAATTTGACCATGCATACTGGCCTTTACTAATTAGTCATCTTGAGCAGGAATGGCTTTATACATTGCACAGGATGTTGTCAACAATGCTTTTACTGATTTAAGTAGTACCGAGTATATGAATGGTGGCACATTAAATGCTTCAAGTTCAAATGCCTCTGCCGGAGCATTGCCACCGTCCAGTCATAGAAAAAGGAAGCACAGCAGCGCAACGGGATCCCTTCAGGAGCATGATGAAGGAGGTGGTTTGGGTGTGGAAGTGCCCAAGAATCGTCAATTGACTCCAATTTCTCTGAGAATAGCTGCACTGGAGACATTAGAGGCTCTTCTGACTGTGGTACGCATGTGTCTGAGTAACTTTATTATAAAATAACTAAAGGTGTATGTTTCTTCATCAACCTTTCCCTACCTTCAATGGCTATTCTTGTTCATAATTTGTGTTGTAATTGTAGGGTCAGATGGAAAAGGATAAAAACCATATTTTAAGTAATGTGACTGTATAACTGTGATGCAAAAGATGGCCTGTCACTCTTGTTATTTGCACAGATATTTTAGGTAAAATACAAGTGTAATATTTTGTCCTCTGAGAGGCATTCCCTGTCACAACAACTAAAAACCTTCTTATCTCCACATCCCACAAGATCAGAATATATAGACTTTCTCAGAAAGTCTCAACCCCCTGTAACAACTAACTACTTAACTAATTTTATTTTTAAATTTCTTCCTATAATACACTTACCAAACTGTCTCGTTACTTCCTTGCCTAACAACTACATACAGAAGAGAGCATGAAAAAAGGCTAAATGTACAGTGAACCTGCCTATAAACTGCATATCCGAGATAGTGACCCCTTTAAACAGCTATAAGCATAATAATCAAGAGAAGCTAAAAGTTATCCCTCAACAAGTAATTTAAGGTATTCAATATTGTTAGACTCAAACTGGTACAATTCACAATAATTGTTATGCAATTTCTAAGACCACCTTTATCTAGTTTCTTACATATGTTAAACAAAATGACATACCAAAAATAAAAAATGAGGAAAAGGTGTTCTGTTTTAAATAGAGTAAAATATTGTAGTGCTTACTTCCAGTTTTTGTTTTGTACCTGTGGAATACATTTGGTGTCTACCTTCTGAAACATTTAGGGATGAAATTTTCACCTAAAAACCATCCCTGACATTGTCTTCTCAAGTTAAAGGGGATATCAAGGTGACCCTTGAGATCTCTATTTTCTTTTCAATTTTAAGAGATCTGTATGATTTTTTTTTATAATTTTTAACAGGCTGGTGCTTTAAAATCTGAACCATGGAGATCAAAACTTGATAGCCTTTTGATAGTCACTGCAATGGATTATTTTAAGGAGGGAACAGTTTGTGAAGAACTCAGTGTGGCTCAACTAAAGGAACCTGCTGCCACTGTCACAGATTTGCAGCTTGCTGCATTGCGGGCCTTACTAGCATCATTTCTTTCATTTGCTCGAGTACGACCTCCATATTTATCCCAGGGTCTTGAACTTTTCCGTAGAGGTACTTCTATATATATATATATATATATCAATTTGAATTTGAATTTGTTTTATTCTTATTATTTTGCTCTCAAGTATTGGTATTTTAGCAGGTTGTAAAATATTGGGCTTTATGTGTCTAAATAAGAGATGTTGATGACTGTTGTTGCTGGGAATATTGATGCTTTTAATTACATAAAATCTTGTGATTATTGTTGCAAGATGCTTAGGATTTTATAACTTGCATAGTTGGTGATATTGTTGCAAGATGCTTAGGATTTTGCTGTTAATAATTAGATCTTGATCTGCATATTTCAATTAATGCCTGATTTTGTTGACAAAAAAGGGAGAGAAGATTTCTGAGTTGCTTGAGAAAATCCTTAGCATGGTATGTTTTGTAGGGAAACAGGTAGGCAAATCAAATCCAAATTATTAACAGCAAATATAGAACCCTTAAATAGGAGATACTTTCCAACATTCCACCACAAGTCAAATCATACAAATCATATATGCACTAAACATTTTACATATACAGTGGTTATGACAACCACAAGAAGACTATGTAGCCTCTAACTAATCACTAAAGTTAACAACCTTGAGTAATTTCCTTGGTAGGAATTTTTTTCTTGAATAAAATGACGATCAATTTGTATATGCTTGGTCTTGTCATAAAAGATTGGGTTTGATGCAACATGTAAATTGTAAAGCTGCTTGATTACCAGTACAGTTCATATAATCTACATTTCCTAACTGTAATCCGCAGTAAACATTCATATTTAACTTTTGCATTAGATCTAGCTGCCACATTCTTACTTTTCCAGGATAGAAGGTATCTTCCACAAAACATAGTATCATGAAGTTTTGTTGCAAGTCTCATAGGAGCTGGCCTCACCATGACCTTTAATGGTGGTCCAGTTTTCAAACTATTGGGTTTGACTTTGGACATTAAAGTTTCTGGTGTCAGAACAGGAGTGGGTTCAAATTTTTATTATGTGATTTGGAAAAATTGATAGGATGTAGTAGATGGAAGTAGTGTTTGATAATGAGAAGAGTACGGATGGTTACACAGCATCGATGAGTGTGTATATATATATATATATATATATATATATATATATATATATATATATATATGAAAGGATTTAGTAATAGGGAGGATGTTGTACATGATATCTAAGGTGTATTTGTAATATCCCGTGTGTTTTAGATAATATAAGTTCTTGTTGATATAATTATAGTCTTCCCATTTATTTGGTTTTATTATTGAATATAGAATGATAAAATAAAAATAGCATTTGTGTTCATTGTACCTACAATTTCATGAAATTTTATTTTAATCCTGCTTCCCGTTTGCTGGAACAACATGGAATCCTTGTTTGCAGGGAAGCAACAAACTGCTGCAACAAAGCTAGCTGAGTTCTGTGCACATGCTCTGTTAACCTTGGAAGTGCTTATACATCCTAGGGCACTTCCATTGGTAGATTACACCTATGAAGATAACAATTCTTTCGGTGAAGACCATAGTAGTCTCCAACATGAACATTTTGGCCGAAGCAACAGCACCCCACATGGTTTGCCGCAAGTTCCTCCTGACTACGATGATGATCTTTGTGCTAGATGGCTTGAAAATGGCCAAGAAGGTGATGTGTCAATGGATAAAGATGCAGAAAACAACCAAGAGCCTTCTGAAGCTTGCAGAGATAATGGTCCTGAAGTGCTTCCTGTGCGTGTATCTTCTTACAGCAATATACAGGAGAGGACTCAGATGGATTCTGAGGCTGCCACTTGTGCAGCAGATGTTGAAATGAAAACTGTTGAGGAAGAAACCACTTTCAAGTTAGATCAACCTGGAGAATCTGTGATGCAATTTCAGGAACCTGGATCTTTCACCACAAACATCCCTATGGTTGAAGCTCACAATGACAGAGTTGATGATATAGTGCCTGAGAAGATTCTTTCAGGCAGCAGTGTTCCTCATAATGAAGTCATTCATATGGAATCAGACCAAGGAAGCTCTGTTAATAAAAACTTTGCCTTTGCTTCTCAGAGTAATAGCTTATGGCAAACAACCTCAGGCCCTTCTACTATTTTTCAGGAATTTGCTTTGCTTGACAATTCAGTGGCGGATGAAGATGGTTTTCCTGATATTGTGGATGGAGATCCAGATTCTGAATCCGAATAAAGGGGAGATTTTGTAATTTCTTTTTATTCATAGGAAGCATAAGGAAAACTTATTAGTGTAGTTCAAGTTCATTCTCTTTTTTCCATCCGTTTTCCCCAGGTAAACATTTGAAGTTTTGACCTTGTTTGGAAAAATGAAAATGGTTTTCCAGCTTGAGCTGAGTTTCTTAGAAAATAGTAAACTTGTGTTTTTTATTCCATTATAGTTTTATTATTTCCTTTTAGTCAAGAGATTTTTGGAATGTATTTAACTTATCAATTTAGTCTTTTATAATATTTTTGTACAAGGTGAAGTAAAGTGATCAAGGGAAAGACTGGAAAAGAATGTTTAAATATAAAAGGTTACAGTGAAATAACAATTCAACTGGTTATTAATATGTTTAAATATAAATTACACAAATGGGCAGTTGTGTTTTCAACCACGACTATAATTATTTTTTTTTGTTTTTACATGCATCAATGTATGATATCTGATTTTTTTTTTTATCTGTATTAAAGTCATGTTAATAACCATATTTTTAAATTTTAGGGTTTTTTCCTATGAAGTCGTTATTAGAATTATGTTTTATGTTTTTTCTTTTTAAGTTGTGATTAGAGACAAGATTTTCAATTTTTTCGTATTTTTTTTTTTAAGCTTTGGTTAAAAGGAATTAACGAAACAGGGAAAGGAATATAAGAAAAGCAAAAGATAAAAATAAAAAATAAGTGAAATTGATTAAAATAATTGAATGAAAACTTTTAAATTCGGAAGTGAGAATTGATGATCTTTAATCTCGTATATATTTTTGAATTTGATTGAGTTAACTTTTAATTTTATAATATATTTGCATCTTTATGTTTTGGATATGTAATTTGTCACTTTGATTTTGCTTCAACTTTGTTTAAAAAACTAATTCAGGAATATTTACAATATAAATTAGTAAACATAAATCAAAATATTTAGAAAAATATCTTCATTTTAGATAATACGTAGTTTTAAGATAGAGAATATAAGATAGAGTATATTAGATCTTCAATTTATTTAAATTATTTCTGTTTAAACACAATTAAAAACATGTTAGGAATATTTGTAGTTAAAAAAATTCATTTAAGAAAAAATAATCAAAATATCTTTTGTTTCGTAAAAGTACACCATTAACCATCGTCTCATCAGATTTTCATATCACATTAGACGGTTAATTAAACAATATAATACATAATCTTTTTAGAAATCTAATACCTCCTTTAGTGGTTTAGTGGTGTGGCTAGATTTTTTTTCATCATTTTTCATCATTCCATGCCATTTCCCTCTTCTTTATTCCCACCAAATTACCACCAATATTTCTTTTACGGATTTGTTATCTTCCATAATTTTACTTGACTCAAAAAAATATGTACCATGCTCATAATCACAACCAGATTCATCCATAGCACTACACGTCATGGTACTCAATATGAATACAAAAGACCAAAATAATAATTAAAAAAATGCACTTCTTTATTTCTAATGCTTGGTGGAGACAAATTGTGTAAATTCTATGTCAGAAATAATGTCTGCCACTATCATCGTAACGGATATTATTTCTGTTAAATGTTATTAGCAAATATTTATTAAAAAAAAATCATGTTCAATAATTTTCCGGTTTCTGAAGGAATAAGAATGTTATATTCCTGCAAATTATTATGTAAAACTTGAAAAAACAATCCTTAATATTTACAAAAACCTTTTCTTATTTAATACGTCATATATATATATATATATATATATATATATATATATATATATATATATAATTTTTAATTTAATGAAGTTGAACGCAACGTTGCATTGAGAACATCATGCGAAGGAACAAAGGAATATGAATGCTTTGTGTTTTCCTCTTCAGTCTTTGTAGTATCGTTCTTGTTTCTCACTGTACCACACGTTTTTCATCACTTTCTCAACCAATCATCGCAACAAATCACCAAACAATGCCGACGGGGCTGCCGGCGGCCAACACCGCCATTGCGACGGACGACGAGGGCTGGGTGTGGGCGCAGATCAAGGCGGAGGCGCGCCGCGACGCCGAGTCGGAGCCGGCGCTGGCGAGCTACCTCTACTCCACGATCCTCTCGCACTCCTCGCTCGAACGTTCTCTCTCGTTCCACCTCGGGAACAAGCTTTGTTCCTCCACGCTACTCTCCACTCTCCTCTACGACCTCTTCCTCAACGCATTCTCCTCCGATCCCTCCCTCCGCTCCGCCGCCGTAGCCGACCTCCGCGCCGCCCGCGAACGCGACCCTGCTTGCGTCTCCTACTCTCACTGTCTCCTCAATTACAAAGGCTTCCTCGCCTGCCAGGTCTAATTCCTTGTTCCCCTCAATTCTAGGGTTCTGAATGCTTCAGTTCTAGGTTTTTATCCAATTCAGTTTAGTTTCCATGCACATCATAATCCATTCAGAAATCGTGTATATATAACTCGTGGAGAACTCAGTGTTGAAGTTAATAAACTTATCGAAAATAACAATTTCTGGTTTGATAATTTACAATTTGATTTAATTTTGATCAGTTGAGTTTTTTGTTTTGATTACTTAAGTTTAATTTTGATTATACTGTTGTTGAGCAATCAGAAATTGTGATGTGTATGTCATGATTTCTAAAGTAATTATTACATGCAGTTAACAAATTTATCTGACATGAGGGTTTCTGTGTTGAGAATTCATTGCCGTTTCTGATTTGTTTATAATTTGTGAATTGTTTGTGTGATTGGGATTTGCAGGCTCACCGTGTGGCACACCTGTTGTGGCGGCAATCGCGGCGGCCGTTGGCGTTGGCACTGCACTCTCGGATTGCTGATGTGTTTGCGGTGGATATTCACCCGGCGGCGAGGATTGGGAAGGGGATTCTGTTTGATCACGCCACTGGGATGGTGGTGGGGGAGACGGCGGTGATTGGGAACAATGTGTCCATTCTGCACCATGTTACGCTGGGGGGGACTGGCAAGGTTGGTGGTGACAGGCATCCCAAGATCGGGGATGGAGTGCTTATTGGTGCTGGTGCTACAATTCTGGGAAATATTAAGATTGGGGAAGGTGCAAAGGTTGGTGCTGGCTCGGTGGTTCTGATTGATGTGCCGCCACGGACCACCGCAGTTGGCAACCCAGCAAGGTTGGTTGGTGGGAAGGAGACGCCCTCTAAGCATGAGGATGTGCCTGGGGAGTCCATGGATCATACTTCCTTTATCTCTGAGTGGTCAGATTATATCATCTGAATTTCTAAGGTTAATCAACTAACTAATGAATACTCCAATGAAATACTATGTTCTGATGCTGTTCTAAAGTTTTGTAACTTTATGTTTGGATTGAGATTTTGTACTATGTGAAAAGTGAACCTGTGATTGTGTCTAATAAGGTTATGATGCTCTGTTGTATGAAAGAGTTTGATTACTGCTTAGGATACTGTATTATGAGTTGAAATTTTGGTAGACTGAAGTCTAATGAGATATGGTGCAGATTATATTGGCTGGTTTTGTTGGTTATTGAGTTTGAATTGCTTTTGCACCCATTCAAAAAGGCCATGCATTAAGTTCAGAAATTTATTTTTGACTTCAAATAAATTGATGTTAAGCAATTTATTTGTATTTGAAAATGATGTTGTATAATGTGGTTAAAACTTTAAGTACTTGGTCCAAAATCCAATGGGTATTGTGTAGTTTTGAGTACATAATCTGATTATGTAATGCTGAGAAACAATTGTTTTTTTTTTTTGAAGCAAAAATATTTTAATAAAATTGCCAAATGATACCTTAGAATCAATTATTTTGAAAGCAAATGCGAGCTTATATTGGTTTGGGTGATTTGTAGAACTCAGAAACGAGTTTTCTGAGCATTAACTAAACACCAATAATTCTCATTCTAAATTAAAAACTAAGTACCAAGAAAATATGAAGTTTAGTCTCCAAGCATGGACCATTTGGCAGGTAGATATTCTAAAACTAAGAAAAACTATTATTAATTAACTATTGAGAGTTAAAAAATAAATATCTATAATCTTTAGTATGCGCTACATAATAATACACCTATATAACATAAAAATATATCAACAATTAAACGATTATGTAAATGTTAGTAATTGATTGGTTCAATTACATATTTTATCATTAAATTATTATTTTTCGATCTTTATAATTGAAGTTTCAACTTGCGTCTCAAAATTATGCATTTTTTATTTTTTATTAACTAAAGACCAAATTATATATTTATTTTTTGATTGACTATCAAATTATAGTAACTTATGTGAGAGAATTTTTACCGAATATGCATTCCATATTGAACTTTTCAATTTTACTAATTTTATAATTTGAATTTTAAAACTATACATATTTTATCTTTTTTTTTTCAATTGTACGTCAATGCATGATGTGAACAGTAAATAAAGTGGAAGTCAAAGCATAATGATATGCCAATAATGAAGTGAAAATATTGTATGTTAAACTATTTTGTTTAATTTACCATATTGATTTTCTTAATGACATCTATGTTAAAAGATATTTTATAGTTTATATTTTTAATATTTATATATTTGAATAGTGGTAAAAATAACTTAATGAGAAAAAATATAGATAAATTTCAAGTATAATTTTAAAATTGAGATAGTAAAATTTCTAAAATTCAAAATTCTATGACAGAATTTACAAAAATATAAAATTTCATGCCACAATATACTTTTTAAACCTAATTGTAGAAAATTCAAATATAAATAAAATAATATTAGAAATACTAATTTTCTATATTCTAATGTTATCCTACAAAATCTTTAAACCTCATAATTACATGTAGCACACCCAGTGTCAAACTAAACTAACCAAATCAACATATTTCAACTTCCCAGTTGCAGTTGGATCATATTCTTCTCATATGCCACTCAATACAAAGGGGAAAGAGTGAAGTTTTGGAGTTTTTCCGATGTGGGACAAATCTTCTCATTTGCAAAACAAAAACTTCAAATGATCAAATATAAAGAGCAAGAAAGTTATACTCACAAAGGGTTGTGTTGTGTTAATTCAACTTGTAACACAATCTCTCAGCAATAGCATCGTATCTGCTTTCATTCTCCAACTTTTGCTACACGTGAGGCTCTCAAAATAGCGAATCAAATGATCTGATTAGTATCTCCAAAATATAGCAGTTTGGGTACAAACATAGCGTAAGAGAAGAACTCTACAAAAATAGCATGCGGTCTCAATTCTTGATCACGCAGCCATAGATATCATTGCACTAAATTCTCTCCATCTTCTTCTCCCATCCCACGTAACCAAAACAAGATGAACATGAAAATATATCAACCCCAACAACCATCACAAAAGATATCGTTATCCCATAACTGCATGCAACATGAACACTCAGTCACAACCACAGCAACAAGGCAACCACAAGAACCGAGAAGAAGAGGAGGAAGAAGAAGAAAACCATTTGCTACAATCAGAATGCGAGACAATACCCTTGTCCTCACCCCACGTGTCACCCTCAAACTGGGAACATGCAGAAAAAGAAGAAGAAGAAGAAGAAGAGAGAGACACGGTGTATGCAGCCAAGGACAAGGTACAGATATTTGACCTGGAGTCTGCCGGCGGCGCAGGGTCCACGGCGGTGCCGCCGTTTTCATGGAGGAAGCTATGGCTGTTCACGGGGCCGGGGTTGCTGATGAGCGTGGCGTTTTTGGACCCGGGGAACCTTGAAGGGGACCTTCAAGCTGGTGCAATTGCAGGGTACTCCTTGCTTTGGTTGCTGATGTGGTCCACCATCATGGGGTTGGTGATACAGCTTCTGTCGGCGAGGCTAGGGGTCGCGACCGGGCGGCACCTGGCGGAGCTGTGCCGGGAGGAATATTCCAACTGGGCCAGGTTGGTTCTGTGGATCTTGGCTGAGCTGGCTCTCATTGCTGCTGATATTCAAGAGGTTATTGGCAGTGCTATTGCTTTCAAGATTCTTAGCCATGGTCTTATCCCCATTTGGGCTGGTGTGGTTATCACAGCCACGGATTGGTAAGCTTATCAACTTGAGTAATATCATATATATAAATCTCTCTACAACTTTAACTAAAGTATTAAATGAAAAAGGTGAAAGCATTCAAGGCTTGTTTGGATAAGCATTCATTTGGAAAATGATTATTTTTGTATGTTTTCTTCTGAACGTACTTTTAAAACGGGTGTAAGGTTATCTAAGCATGCACTAATGTTTGGAAAATGTAAAACATATTAGGCAGTTACTATTCAAGGGAAACAAAAAGATTGTAACAAGATGAAGCATGAGGGTTTAGAATTTTTCAAACAATTCTTTTGTAAGACTTGTGTCAAGCTTTTTGTATTCTTATCCTGGCTGTTAAAGTTCTCAAATCATACAATAACACAAGAGTTATTTTGAAAAATTCCACAACATATTCTTAATGGAGTTTATTAAGAGGTGGTCTTGTGCACAAGGCTCCCATTTAGTAGATTTGGAGAGGGTAGTTGTATGCAGTTTTACCTTCTAAATGGAGAAGGTGTTTTCAAACATTGAACTAAAACCTAAATGTCACAGGTAGAAACTTTAAAATTGTGCTGAGGCTCATTCTCCTTAGTGAAGAAGGTTATTTAATTTGAAGAAACAAATCCACATGTCACTACTTAATTAAAGAATTTGATAGCAGAAATATAGAGAACTTGATCAAGAATCTTGTCCTTATAAGTCATTCGATTTGAATTATCACGCATAAGAAAAAATCTGTTTACTATGTTTAGTTTAATGATATGGAAAGATAAATAAATGTTGTGTTTCACTGTTTTTAATTCTGCCTTTTTTGTGTCTGGTTGAACAGTTTCTTCTTTTTATTCCTCGAGAACTATGGAGTGAGGAAGTTGGAAGGTGTTTTCGCAGTTTTCATTGGAACTATGGGCCTTTCTTTTGCGTGGATGTTCTTTGATACAAAACCCAGTGAAGAAGAACTAATGATGGGTAGAAATTTATCAAATGACTTAGTTTGAGCACATTCATTTGTAAAAACATACTAGTATTAGTAGTGTCTTTTTAAAGATCATAATTCATTCTTATTTCCAATGTCCAAAAAGATGTTTACTACTAATTTTCATACTTTTTTCCATATTGGTGCTTCTTGCAGGTCTTTTGATCCCAAGACTTAGTTCAAAAACTCTTCGTCAGGCTGTGGAAATTGTGGGGTGTGTGATAACCCCACACAATGTGTTCCTCCATTCTGCATTGGTTCAATCAAGGGACATTGATATCCGTAACAAAGGCCAGGTTCAAGAGGCTCTCAACTACTACTCAATTGAGTCCTCAGTTGCACTTTTAGTCACATTGGTGATCAATCTATCTGTGATAACAGTTTTTGCTAGGGTGTTCTACGGTACAGAACAGGCCAATGGCATAGGATTGGTGAATGCAGGGCAATATCTGGAGGAGAAGTATGGGGGAGGGTTGTTTCCAATTCTCTATATATGGGGTATTGGTTTACTAGCAGCTGGCCAAAGTAGTACCATAACTGGCACATATGCTGGCCAGTTTATAACAGAAGGTTTTCTTAAGCTCAATATAAAGAAGTGGTTGAGGGCATTGATCACTAGAAGTTGTGCTATTGTTCCAACCATGATTTGTGCAATTGTTTTTAATACATCAGAAAGTTCATTGGATACCTTGAATGAATGGCTTAATGTGGTCCAAGCAATACAGATTCCTTTTGCACTTATCCCCCTTCTTACTTTGGTGTCCAAAGAGGAGGTGATGGGGACCTTCAGAATAGGGCCTGTAGTAGAGGTAAGATCTCCATCTAATCCTTTAGTTATATTTTTCCAATTTTTCTTACTAGGTAATTTTTATTGTGATGCTATAGGTTTCAAATACCAAGAATTTGATAACCAAAGTGTAAGCCTCTTCATGTTTAACTGTGACCTTTTTAGCTCTAATTTTATTCTTCAAAAGCTACCAAGTTCTGTATTGATTATTAGACTTGGTATACAGGACTTATGCCAAACTTGTGTCTCATCAAGTTAGATCTCTTGAGTCATGCATGAGAATGCTGGCAACTTTTGCCAAACAATTGTGTGCATGTATTTAGTTTTCAGTGGCAAAAAAAGAAATGGTAGATTAATGATGCCCCAATTGGCTATTTCACTTTCACATAATTTGAGAATACTTCTTTTTTCTAAGCTGGTTATGAACTCTGATTTTACTTGTTTGATAAAGGACTCTTTCATATTATGGATTTTCTAAGCTGATGACATTAGGCCGTAAAAACTTAAGGGGACATTTTGGTCAATGAGGTTGATTTGACAAATCCTGACATGACAAGATGATTTCAGTATAATATGCATAAGAGGAATATAAACAATACAACATATGATGAACATAAATCTTTGAGAAAATTTGTTTAAGTTGCTCATGTATTATTACTAGTACTAACATTATCAGGCTGATATTGATTTGGAAAATGACTTAGAGAAGGATAAAATATATTTTACCATATGTCTGACAGCAAATAATACAGGGTTATTCTTGTAGGGTTATCAACAAAGACAGATGCATGTATTGCCATTTAATTATAAGATAAATGAAGCACCAATGTAAATTAAACTCCACTGTCTAGAAGTTTGTTAAATGACAAACAGAATTTTTGTAAGCAGAGCACTTCAATAGTACAAAGTTTAACTTGAATATTAGAAGAGAGAAACACTTTAATATGTTAATTTTTCATATTTTTATTTTCATTACTGAAGTTACCTTTACTACTACTATAGTTGACACCTCCCCCCCTTCAACTTAGTTCTAGAAATGCATTAGTTAAATTAAAAGCTAAATTTGATTACAATTGAAAAGTTACCAACATAAAGTATTTTAAGCAGACCAACATATAAACAATTCATAATGATTTTGTATTGGTTTTTGAGTTAATTTCCATACTTAGCTCTTAACTTTGTTCCTTTAATGATGCAGAAAGTGGCTTGGAGTGTGGCTGTGCTGGTAATATTGGTTTATGGATATATGTTATTAGATTTCTTCCTAGATGAAGTGGATGGAGTATTGTTTGGTTTTCTCGTCTTCCTTGGTGCTACAGCATGGATTTCATTTATTATATATTTGGTTCAACATAGCGGTGCCATTCCTTCAATCATGGTGAGGTCCCCTAATTCAAGAGGCTTTTTCTCTCTTTCTGGCAACTAAGCTTGCAAAGCCAAACCATTTTGGGGGACTAAAATGTAAAGGAAGAGTGTTGAAATTTTACAAGGGTTTTTAATAAGGTATTCCAAAAGGAAGCATTGTTACAACAGAACCATCTATGAACTTGGAAAAGAATGCAAGTCCATGTAGTTGAGACACTATACTTTGAGAATTCACTCTTCATGCACAAAATTAAGGTAGCATTATGGTGATATAATTAAGAAACTTTTACTAATTAAGCTCTGCAAGATTCTTGTGTATAGAAGTTAGAATAAACCATGTGTTTGTAAGTTGAAACAGGTTAGGATGTAACATTTAGTGAAATAGATTTGTTTTTGCAGCATCATTGAATAATCACTTTGAAGTTGTACTAGTGATAATAGTTGTATTGTTATCCTCTCATTTCACCTTTGCTGATAGTTATTTTTTGTTAATTTGTCTCAATGATCTACACATTTTTTTTATGCATTTTCATTTATACTTTTGCTTTAATAGGGGAAAAAAGTATTGATTATAACACATTTAAATCCCCTTTTGTTTCTCCAACCAAGAGCATTTCTCAAACATTAATGTTTTATTTGTATATCTAAGATCACTTCCTCTTATGTAATGAACAATTCTAGGTTGTTCTATAAGGAATTAGAACCATCCACTATTATAAGGAATTAGTGTTCCAAATCTATAGGGATTTTTAAAATTAATGAAAAATGAAAAATTGCATTTATTAATTTATGTAATGATGTTAGTATTAATCGATGTGACCCTTCATCATCAAGAGACATGAGAGATATTCTTCAAGAGTTATGAGATAAGTTTTCTCACCAAGAATTAAGAGTATTATTTTTCAGTGAGTGTTATGAGATGTGTGTTTTTGAAAAGGTAATTTCCTTTGGAAAAAGATATGTGAGAGGATACATAAATAGAACAAAAGATAATTTCCAATATAACGCTTAGAAAGGTTGTTTTAAGGATAACCAGTCGTTCTTAACAAAATTTACCATTTAATTAAATGAAAAATTGTACTTTATAAAATCTTGAATTTTGTTTTTAGATTCTATTAACCTTTTTAGCTTTTCGTTCTCAATAAAAGTTCTATTTTGTTTTTACACTTTAGATAACCTCATTTCATTATTTAGAGAGCTATCTGAAAAAAAAAATGAGTCAAAAAAATTAAAATTTTATTTGAGACCATTAAAAAAGTTATTAATATCAAAAACATAATTCCAAAAATTTATTAAAGATAGAAAAATATATTTAAGTTGTCGCAACCGGAATCATGACGGGGCGGCTCAAAACTAATTTCTTTTTTTTTAGAAAAATAATGGAGTCGCCACCATAATTTATTGAAGGAAAAACTATAGAAAACCAAAAAAAGTCAGATAAGGCAAGTTTGCAAAACCGGATTTAGAGTCCGGAAGTCGGTTACGTGTGAGGAAGGTACTAGCACCCCACAACGCCCACCCTAAGGCGGTACCTTTAATTAAACAAGTAAAATAAAAGAGTGTGATTTTTAGAAATATTTATTTTTCCCAAAAAATAGAAATAGAATGCAAATAACAACAAATAAAAATATATATATTTTTTTTTAATAGGGGAGCCCGACAAGGATTTGACCTCGCTCCTACGTATCTCTATCAAGGATAGAGAATCAGGGTTACGTAGTTTTTTTCTTGAGTATTTGTGAGGGGCATTTTCGTCGAGATGTGGTGCTTGTAGGGTTTACTGAAGGGTTTCGAAGCTTGCATTTTTTTCGTGAGTGATATTTGGTTTGTGTATTTAGGAAGTGGGGTTAACATGGCATAGAAGGTGGTTTGGTTGATGATTATTGGAATGGAATGGAAAGGTGATGGAGGTTCATGGTGGGATGTACAGTGGAGATGCAGGACAAAAACACAATGCAGAAACACTGTGGAATTATGCGTTCATGGAGATGCATGTTGATGAAATAGGAATAATTGTGAGTGTTTTTTATTTTATGCCATGAATGAATGTACAAGCAAAAAGGAAAAAAA
>Ga0209489_106529_pt1 | contig 18638 bp, 10 predicted proteins | sample SiratrowhiteBW_FD_187527 | JGI IMG/M metagenome (GOLD analysis project Ga0209489, IMG submission 187527) | Root nodule microbial communities of legume samples collected from California, USA - Siratro white BW (SPAdes) (version 2) | ecosystem: Host-associated > Plants > Roots > Nodule | place...
ATTTTTTTTTTTTTTTTTTTGTAAATTGTAATGTAAATTTGCGTGTTCCCATGAATGAGTTGAGAAGGAAAGATTTGTTATTTTTGGAAGAAAAAGGCTTTTGAGGTCTCCTAACTTTAATCTAAACATGCACCGTGTCGGTTTTCTACATCTTTTTCTTTCATTCTTATCGTATGTTTAATCTTTATAACTATCTTTCTCCCATGATCTATTTTCTTTTGTGTTTATCTACTAATTGAATTTCAATATTTTAAATAAATTGTTAATAGTTAAAAGTAATTTTAATTTTTAACTTAAATTGTTGATTGTAAGTATAAATATAATTGATATATTTAAAGATATTTATTATAATTTTTACTCATATAAAATAAATATTTAACCTATGCAATTGACAGTCTTAAAAAAATACTAGTTGTTTAATTGTTGAAAACAGAGAATTTATGACTTGAGAAAATATATTTGTTTGTTTGTTTTACTTTCACTTATAGTTAGTGAACGGTTCACTTGTTAGTAAAAGTAGTATTGTTGTTTTTGACTGTCTGGCTTGAAAAAGTGACAATAAAGTGACATTTCTATCCATTTGTTAAAAATAAAAATTGAAAACAGGGAAACCCCACTTGCCTTTGGCAGAAGATTAAGCTTTAACGACAGATGCTGTGTCAGCAACATAGTTGTTACTCAAGATCGCAGTATGGATAGTAAGGAGCAATGAGTTTGCATGTGCTTGAATTCAAACCTTTTTTTTTTTTTTTTTTTTTTTTTTTTTAATTAATTTTTTTTTTTTTTTTTTTTTTTTTTTTTTTTTTTTTTGGTAATCGTAACTAGTAGTAAGTTATGCTATTTTTCTTGTGTCTTGTAGTACTCAAACAAAGGTGAAGAGAAGAGGTGGCCCAGGAGGTCTCACCAAACTTTGTGGTGTATCGCCTGAACTTCAGGTCATTGTTGGCCAGCCAGCGCTGTCGAGGACTGAGGTTAATAGCAATATATTTTTTGAAATTTGTTGTTTGATTAATGCATTATGATATTTTCCAGCAGTATTTCTAAAATGTGAATAAACGTGGTTTAGATTGTCAAGCAACTATGGGCTTACATAAGGAAAAACAATCTTCAAGATCCCAGCAACAAAAGGAAAATAATTTGCAATGAAGAGCTGCGTGTGGTGTTTGAGACTGATTGTACTGATATGTTCAAGATGAACAAGTTGCTAGCTAAACACATTATCCCCCTTGAACCAACCAGTAGGTATCTTGGTGATGGTTGTTTTTATTGAATTGTGGTTTAATGTGTCATTTAAATTCTTCATGTTTGTGCACTTTCAGAAAAGCCTGTTCCAAAAAAACAGAAGGTTGATGTGGACTCAGGAAAAAGAACTGCTGAACCTACTCCCTCTGTAATAATATCTGATGCACTTGCTAACTTTTTTGGCATTACTGAAAGGGAGATGCTACAGTCTGAGGTTCTGAGACGTATCTGGGAGTACATAAAAGTCAACCAGCTAGAGGTAAACAGTGGAGAGATAAAATATATACTAACTTTGTGCACAGTGACATTGATGCATTAAACTTTAATGTGATGACGCTGATAATTATTGATAAGATAATTGATAGTTTTTTTGCTACCTACTGCTGAATTTTGAAACACTAAACTGGCTTAAAAGTTCCATGTTTCTTCTTCTTTCAACTCTGCTCCACTTTAATATCTGTTGTCTTTTAACTATATGGATTTTGCTTTCCCTGTTTATTATTATTACTATTAAATATTTTTTATTCAATTACTAGTATTTTGTTACATTTTACGCTGTGATTATTTTCTGTTTTACTAAGCATGATTGAATCTAGTATCGAACCTTGAAATTTCAGTCTTTGTATTTGTCTAATTTGTTTCTAGTGCTCTAATGTTAGGTGCATTAGTAAATGTCTTTTCATTAAGATTGAGCACAAGCAAATAGGTCCTCCAGTGTGTATTCCAATGGGCAATTGAAGCCAAATATGGTTATAGCAGGAAGAAGATAAAATCAGTTTGCTTTTCACACAATTAGTTGGAAAAAATAATTAAATGATCTGATCTTCTGAATAACAAATTATGTGTTATTAACTTTCTTGGGACATAACTTGTTGACTCTGTGATGTGAATAACAAATTATGATCTGAGATTTCTAGGATCCTATGAATCCTATGGCAATACTGTGTGATGCGAAGCTTCAGGAGATCTTTGGTTGTGAAAGCATTTCTGCATTGGGGATACCTGAAGTTCTGGGTCGTCATCATATTTTTAGGAGTCCATGATGCTGACAGCATTTTATGGTTAGTAGAATTGACTTGGACAGCAATTTTGTTTTCCAAAACCTTCATATCGCTTTTTTCTCCTAACCTCTTTTAATTTTCACTAGACCTGCTTTATGTGAAGCTTCTGTGATATTGGAATGCTAAGTCAATTTTATCCTATGATATCAAAACATGCTATCTACTGTGCACGGTGTTGAACCTCCACATGTTTTATGATTGGTTTTTATTCCAGTATACCATCTCATGGTATCTAACTGGTTCTTAATTGTATTTACCATGGTATAAGTTGATATTATTCTTTTTAGTAAGGAAATTATAAACTGAAATTTATTATGATAATAGTGCATGTCTTATAGTCTCTCTTTTTACTGGTTTCCTTTGTAGCTGCAAGTGAGAAGGAAAAGCCTTTAAATATACCAGTTAATAATACTTTTGATTATTTTTTAAAAGTAAACGTTGAATGACTTTTGCATTTTTTATAATAGGCTTAATTACCTTTTTTGGTCCTATTGTTTATTTTGTCCAATCTGACCCCTCTATTAATAAAAGGTTCAATCATGAAAAATGAGGTTACAGATTGACTCTGGCTAAACAGAGTAAAACGATTTCCAAAATTCATGACTCTGCAGCTTTTTATACGTAATTGTGCATGCAATGCAAATTTCAGAAAACAACGACTTATCCTAAATATGGTTTGAAACTTTTTGATGGATTTCTTTTTACTTTTCCAACTGATATTTATGCATAGAACTTGATGAAATATCTGCTTTTGGCTGCAGTGACAGATTGCAGGGTGTTAATTCCAGTATAGTTGGAGCTGATCTTGACCTTATGTTGATATGGTTCTGTAATTTGACTGATCAGATTTGTGTTCTTAGTTCATGTTGATAAGTTATTAGCAGAATGAAAATGTAATAGGGACAACTATTAGGTTGGGAGTGATGTGTTTCTAGGTCTTCTAGTTCTTGTTTGTCTAACTTGGCACTTAGGATAGAGTGACCTGTGGGTGGGTATTCTGACACCTGTAAAATTCTCTGACAATAGGAAAGAAAATTATGTACAAGGTATCGTCCTTCAAACATTACTCATGCAACATTACTCATGCCATTTATGTGTAGCTCATGAAATGCAGCTTGCCAGATGTATATGTTTTTGGAGAAAAAACTTAGATAGCGTTTGTGTTTATGATAATATTCTAAATAGAAACCCATGTATTATCATATCTCAAACGAGAGATTTCAAGAAGGAGAACCAAGTGCTTTAAAAGTAATACGTGCCATGCTTTATGCTACCTCATCTATGTATTAGATTTCTAATCAAAGGGAAGGGCCTAAAAGTTGATTGCACTTGATTTTAGGAGTGTCTATCAATTTGTACCAACGAGATAATATGAAGTTAATTAAGCTGGTTAAATTTATATTGTACATTTGGGTTTAAATCAAACTTAATGAGAAATATTTTTCTATGATTGGGATAGCAATTCCTTGATTTAAAACCTGATTGTCATGGAAACAACTCGATTTAAAACTTAATTCATGTGATGGAAACAATTCACTTATTTAAAACTTGATTCATGTCATTGAGACAATTCACTTAGATTTTCTTTTTTTCGTTTTTACTTTTTTTGCCTATATGCAAGAGTTTTTCTTTTATATCATTTTGTTTTATTTTTACTTGTATATACAATAAAATTGTCATTTTAGTTAAAAGGGAGAGTGACGAAGATCATTTAATTCATAGGAATATTCAGTTGAGGTAGTTAACTCTATGTATGAAATCTTCATAATAACTGGATAGGAGTGTCATGTATGAAATTTTCATAATAACTGGATAGGAGTGTCATCAACTATACTGGATAGGAGTGTCATCAACTCTGTATGAAATCTTCGTAATAACTGGATAGGAGTGTCATCAGCCTCCTATAATGAACTTAGGTTCATCAAATTTCTGGTCTAAAACCCTAAACTATATCAAATAAAGGGATGATCATAGATGTCTAACAAAATCCCAAGAGCTTACTTTTCCTACTGAGTGTGTCTTTGCTCAAAAACTTACATCCAAAGGATTCAGAAGTAGAACAGATATCTGTTTATGTACATTAGTGCTAATGTAGTGGATGTACATGAATCCAGGTGTAGGATGATAGAGATAAACTGCGTAGATTATGAACTTAGATTAGCAGAGTATATATATAACAAAATCAGATTATAATATTTTTATTTGGTTTTTTCTTTAGCTATATATCTATAATGGATTCATTATTTATATATATTTAATTCTTTGTTTTTATTCTCAATAAAGAACACAAATAACTTATATCTTTTGTTCATTTTTGTTCATTTTTTTATTTTACAATATGATGTTTATTTCATAATAATACGCATTAAATATATATATATATATATATATATATATATATATATAATAAAAATAAAATTTAATTTGATAAACACATTAATTACAAAATGTTAAATAAAAAAAATAAACAAGATAAAAATTTGAATAAGAATACACCACCTTATTTCAAGAATAAATGAAGATAATTCATTATTGAAGAAACTTCTTAATATAAGAATTTAAGCTAAGATTACTCAACATATAACTTTTCATGTCATATTTTTCTTATTATCAAGATAGTGATATCTCATTCCTCACTTTCTTCTCACTATTACAAAACCAACAAATATCTTATTGTCCCACAACAAACTTGTTTCTCTCCCACTATCACAGTTCCTAATAACTTTTTACCTCCTGCTATAAGAAAATCTACTAGAAGCACTAAATCTCCTGCTTACCTCAAGAATTTTTATTATAACATAGCTGTGGGCATAGAGAGCAAAAATTTCTATTTAGTTCAATTTCCTATTTTTAGTTTTGTAAATTACTCAAAATTTTCTAACAATCATAAGCATTTTGCATTTAGTATTTCTTTCATTGTAGAATTCAAAACTTATGCACAGGCAGTGAAGCATGAGAACTGGAGGAAAGCCATGGATGATGAGATCAATGCTTTAGTTCAAACTGGAATTTGGGAGCTTGCTGACCTTCCAATTGGAAAACAAACAGTGGGATGCAAATGGGTATATAAGATTAAACACAAGGTTGATGGCTCAATTGAGAGGTTCAAGACTAGGCGGCTAGTAATCAAGGGATTCACACAATAAAAAGGAATTGATTTCAAAGAAACTTTTTTTTTCAGTGACTAAAATCACTACTGAGGCTATTTTTGGCCATTACAACCATTAAAAATTAGCTCCTTAAACATCTTGATGTCAATAATACTTTTTTGCATGAAAATCTTTATGAAGAAGTATATATGTAGCTTCCTAAAGGTGTAGTTCCCCAAAATCCTGGTCACGTCTGCAGGTTGAGAAAATATCTTTATAGTCTTAGACAAACTAGTAGATAGTGGTATGAAAAATTATCTACAATCCTTATAGCTTCGGGTTACACCCATTCATAGTCTGATTTTTCTTTATTCACTAAACAATATACTACTGGTGCATTTACAACCTTCATTGTCTATATTGATGCTATGATTTTGACAGGGAATGATGCTCAAAAGATTACTTCAGTGAGGTCTCAACTTGATTACTTATTCCAAATTAAGGATCTTGGTCAACTGAAAATTTTCCTTTTATTAGAAGTTGCTAAGTCAAGCATTGGTGTCTTCCTTAACCAAAGAAAATACCCTTTAGAGCTTCTAGATGTTGCAGACTTGTTAGGATGCAAACCTTCCACCACTACTATGGATCCTCAAATAAAGCTAAATTCCAAAGAGAGTTCTCTCCTTGAAGACATTTCCATATACTGATGGCTCATTGGACAACTGATCTACCTGACCAACACCAGACTCGACCTTTGTTTTGTTGTCAATCATCTTTCAGAGTTCTTATCAGCTCCTACAATGACTCATTATCAAACAACACTCAGGATCCTTCGTTATCTTAAAGCTAATCGTGGTCAGGGGCTCTTTTTCCTAGTGATTCGCCATTACCAATTGAAAGATTTTTGTGATTCAGATTGGACATGTCCTGAAACGACTTCTGCATTTTTCTTGGTGATTCATTAATCTCTTTGTGATCCAAGAAGAACACATAGTTTCACGATCTTTTTCTAAGGCTAAATATCATGCTTTGGCTCTGGCAACCTGTGAAGTTCAATGATTGTCTTATCTGCTTCGTGATTTGCACATTGCTCCTCAAGACACTATAGTTCTTTTTTGTGACAACAACTCTCTCTTACATTCAACTACAAATCCTGTATTTCATGAGCATAGCAGACACATTGAAAAATTGATTGTCGTGTGGTCAGAGAAAAGGTGGTCCGTGATGGTGTTCTTCATTTGCTCCCTATCAACACTAAGTTACAAGTTGTTGACATTTGTACAAAACCTCTTATATCCAAATTATTTTTACATCTGTCGTCTAAGATGGTTTTAATCTTGAGAGGTATTAACAAATGATAAATATATGAACATCCTATAGCTTTAATTTTTTTTTTATATTTATATATATTAGGATCTGTTAGAGTAATCATCTTGTTATTCTCTAGCTTGAGTTTATGTACTTTATATATAGAGTAGTTTTCTTTTATCAATAAGAAAAATAGTTTTCATTTACAGTATTGTCTCTTGTTATTTTTTTTACAAATATTTTATTTTTTTCTTTATACCGTATTAACAATGGTAGATACAAAAAATTATTACAAATTTATTAAACATATGAATGTCTAAAGTGGTTTACATCAAGGAAATTGAAAATTTCTTTCCTTTCTTCTTCATCTCATTATCCATAAGAACATTAAATACAAAACTAAATAATTATTCAACGAATTGAAATTGTCTACTAAACAACAATAACTATACAGATAAACTAAACTAAAAGAGACAAACAAGCATTATTCTAATTAATTTATTATTCACAACTAATTTACTTTATTAAATGTGCTTTCAGGCCTTTATTCTTTATTTTCATTAATGTTTCTCTACAAACTTAGTTGAAGTCACGACCAAAAGAGGATAATTGTATTTGCAATTGGTTGGTTTAATTATGTAGGTCATTCACTAAGTTATTGGCTATTTAATTAAATTTAAGAAAATTCAAACCATCTCAACCCTATTTAATCTTTATGTTAAAAATATTTTTTCATCTTTAAGTATCATCTCAATAAATATATAATTAAAGAGAATTTAGTAAATTATTTTTTTATTATATGAGCAAATATTTTAAATTTATCTATTACTTTTTATTAGAAAACAGTTAATTTTGTTTATATTTGATTCCAGTGATAAAAAAATGACAAAATTTAAAGTTTGGAAACAAAAGACACATCATGAAGTCATAATTTAAATGAACAAAAAAGTCTTTTCATTTGTGAAAAAAGTGACGCACACAGAGAGAAACTAAGAGAAAAAAAGTTAGGGTCAAAATATATTTAAAATTACTATGGTAGGGGTTTTACCAATTTTTGTTTGCATATCCTCCTGTAGAAATTCATGTATCATTAATTACTTTTTGTTTTCTTTATAAATTATTTTGTTTGAGCTATTCCCAAATGACACTTCTAAAATTACAGAAATATAATTTTAATCCTTAAAATAATCAAATATTTGCCATTTTAGTATAGGCGTGCTTTCAAGAAATTTTGTTACTTTAAAGCTTTAGAAGTCGAAATATTTTGTCAATTGGATAATTTTTGGAGTTAAAACAAGATTTTTGCAATTGCAATGATCAATCCAGTTTATCTAATTTTAAAGTACTAAAATTATTCAAAGTAATTTAATATATTACTAGCATATATTACTTAATTATTCTTCATAAAAAGAGTTAAACTAGGCATACTCTAAACGTAAATAATTCTATTTTTCACACGCACATATATATAATTTTTAATTTTTCCTTATTTCTCTCCCTGATTGACTGATTAAATCATTCTCCTAACCCTTACCACTTATATACTCTCTCCACGAATATTTTAAGAAAATTGTATGGAAGGGATAATTCCGTCGTTGGATGCATTGCACCATGATATTTTTTAAAATATTTTAAAAACCTAATTAATTTTTAAGTATATTACGAAATTGAGCAATTATTGAAAAATATTATTTTAATTAAGTATTTAAAATATTTTTTTATATTTATGATTTGATTTTGCCGTAAAAAGGATAAGATAATTATTGTTTTTATTTTTTATTTTCAATGCCAATTAACTTGCACATGTCTTCTCCAATATCTTGTGAATAACAATAAAAATCAAATATCAAAGTTAAATACAAATAAAAAATTATACATAATCCTTAGAACGAATTTGTAAAAATAATAGATAGGAAAATGACAAAAAAAAAAATGGATAAAAACGAAAGCAATCGTACCTATCACTACACAATATCAATTTTTTATATAATTGGTGTCAGGTTTGACGTTTTGTGAGGACAACACAACACGTATTCAAGTAGGTAGCTGTAAAACTCTTCTCGTGGGCTATAAACAATAAATATACACATTGATAGTGTAGAAATACCATTATTTTCAACTGCTTTCACCAAATCTTACAATACTTTTTTTTTTATCTCTCTTCTATTATTACATTATTAAACTTATCATCCAAGGTTGATTCACCAAGTGGCGTTGAAAACTACAGCAAAAATATGACTAATAACACATGAAATGTGTTCATGAGACGAGCTTTCACACTTCGTTTTGAAATTATAAATAAAGTTACTCACAAACACTTGAAATATGAATTTGGTAATTTTTTTTTTCCAATCTAGTTCTTATTTTACTAACATGCTTTCCACGAGCTTTTTTTTTTTTTTTTTTTTTTTTTTTTTTTCTATAAATTGGGTTCTAAGCAAGTTGATTCTCACACACTACACCTTTTCTCTTGTTCACTTCAACTTTTGGTCACAATGGCTTGTTCACCTTCTTTGCACATAGCAATGCTCCCTTGGTTTGCAAAGGAACACATCTTACCATTTCTACGACTCTCCAATAGCCTTGCAGAAAGAGGTCTCAAAATCTCTATCTTCATCCCAAAACACACACATGCATTCTTCCAACACCTCAATCACCACCCTCATCTCATCTCCCTTATCCCAATATGTGTTCCTCAGAATGATCATGGCCTTCCCTGTGTTCCTGAAGTCACACCAGAAGTTCCTTCTTCCACTGCCTCGCTTTTGATGACTCCAATGCTCCCATATGAGAAGGACATTGAACTCCTCCTCCTTGAGTTGAAACCAAACATTGTGCTTTTGGATCATGCATATTTTGTGCCAAAACCACGCTTAATGCAATGCTTAGGAATTAAGTTTTTAGTTTATTACGTTATATGCTCTTCATCATTGACTTATGAACTATCATGTTCATACTCTTTAGGGATATATAAAGGGTACTACTGCAACATTACTGAACGTGATGACCTGTTGCATGAACCAAAACTCCTCGTTGGATCAGGAGAAGTTGATCATGGTAAAGGCATTGTTCAACGTTGTACTAATAATACTCTAACTCAATCTTATGCAACAGGACTCAAAGGTTGTGCAGTGATTGAAGAAGCTTATTTTGATTATCATAGGAAGCATGTGTTGCTTGAAGGGCATGCTAATGTACCAAAAGAAGCAACGTGCAATTTTGATGAAAATTGGGCTAAATGGCTTGGAAAGTTTGAAGCTTGCAGTGTGGTTTATTGTTCCTTTGGAAGTGAGTGCACATTAGAACCATGTCAGTTTCAGGAACTGCTGTTGGGGCTTGAGCTATCAGGCATGCCTTTTGTGGCAGCTCTTAGACCCCCTAAGGGTTTTGAGTGTGTGGAATCAGCACTTCCAAAAGGGTTTAAAGAGAGAGTTCAAGGAAGAGGGGTTGTGAGTGGTGCATGTGTTCCTCACAGGTTCATTTTGGAGCACTGTTCTGTGGGGTGCTTTGTTACCCTTTGTGGATATTCTGGGTCTTTGTCTGAGGCGGTGGTGAACAAGTGTCAGCTGTTATTGTTGCCAAATCATGGTGAAAAGGTGTTCAATGCAAGGGTGATAGGAAACACCTTGAAGGTTGGAGTGGAAGTGGAGAAGTTGAAGATGGTTTGTTTACCAAAGAAAGTGTGTGCAAAACTCTGAAAATTATGCAGAAATGATGTTAATCTATGTTGGGCTTGTCTAAAGAAATAATAATAGCTGGATTAGACCCTTATGTTATGCAGTTGATCAATAAATTATTTTGGGTTTAGTATAATTAGAGTACATTATGTATATTTTATTTTATATTACCTATATAGTGTATAAATCATAAGTATTTTTTATGAAAAATATGTTTAAAGAAGATAAGATCAATGAACAATCAATTTTGTTTTCTAGTATTGAAGATAATTATATTTTCTACCACTCTATACCAATAGAACCAATAAAGACATAAATATGTCAGAAACCAACTTCCATTTTTAATTTATTTTTTTCAATGTTTTCTCTCTTAGAATCCAAACACGGAGACCAATTTTATTTTTTTTTAATTTCTAATTTAAAATACATTTTTTTTTCAGTTTGTCTCTATATACTCTCTTTTGAAAGATTTCTATTCAATACAAAGTCACTAATAGAAACACCTCTCTAGGAATTAAAAACTTGGTTCTCATGTTGTGAAACAAGTCATTTCCATTAGACTTATCTCCATTGATATATTGACAGTATAATTAAATGAACTTTATTAGATATGAGAGTAAAAGAATCTTACATGAATGCATACCAATTAATCTCTTGTAAAAAAGAACATGAAAGAATAACACATGAATAAAGTGTCGTGTATTATGTCAAAGACTTTTTTACTTCTTTAACTAATATATCTCTTTTAAATATAGAAAAGAACCAAATAAGGTTCGGTACAAATTCATCCATGACCAGATTCAAACCACATTCCAAGGTTCTTTTGTCATTTTTTTTTTGATAATAGCAAGTAATGGACCAGTTTTTTGGTTGTGTTTGAGACCAAATCTTTAAAATTCTAAAATGTAAACCAATCTTGTGAACATCTGCAGAGTGGATTCACATGACACACCTAAAAGTATGTGAAACCAATACAAAATATTAATCCAACAACACTCCAAACTTCAGTATATATAAATTAACATTAAGGCAAAACCACAAGTGTAGATTAGATCTAGCTGTTTGGTAAACTTGGTTAAGGAGGATATGGCACATACTAGGGGCAATGTTTTGGTGCAGTGGCTACTAGCAACCTTGCTCATTGCCATGTTAGGTGGTGCCAAAGCTATTGTTTTATGTAACACAGAGTCAAGTAAACTAAGTTCATGCTATGCAGCAGTTACAGGGCAATACCCTCCAAAACCAAGTGCAAAATGCTGTGATGTTGTTAAGCATTCCAATTTGCCTTGCCTTTGCAGATACAAGTCTGTCCTACCAGCATTTGGATTCAACCCCACCAATGCTTTGGCCTTGCCCAGTAAATGTGGTCTGAAAACACCACCAGAATGTAGAGGTAATAATCTTATGGTCTGAGCAGAACTTTTATTAACATAAATACAACTTAGACTGACTAGATAGTGTTTATTGATTAAATCTTCTTCATTTTGCAGTGGTTTGAAGAAATGCTTGAGAATCACACCCACTTTGAGCACCCTTTTAGTCTTTAGTTTGCTTTCATGTGCATTCCTAATATTGGAGAAGCTTTTAAATTGGCATCTTTTACCCCTCAAATAACTTAGTAGTTTATTTTCAATCTCTGCCTTTTGCTCACATGTTTGCAAGGGGTGTGATGTATCAGTTTCCTATCAAGTCTACAATGGCTTTTGATGCGCTACCACTCAAAATATCAAGCCATGTTTCATGCCACTTCAATCTGGAGTCTAATAAAATGCTTTTCTCTCTCTCTCTTTTATTTTTTTTGGATGAATTCAATGCTCAGAGAAATAAATGGATGAGAACAGAAGTATTTGAATGATTTCTATGCACTAGCATTTGGTCACAAAAGGCAACAATCCAAAACAGAGATTATGCGATAACCACTTGCTCAATGAACTTTAACTCAATAAAACTACTTTAATCAAAAGGATGAACTAACTCAAAAGTCTGCAGCTGCTAACATGCCACAACATGCATGTCCAAAGAAAAATATGCACATCTTTAAAGCTTCAAGTAAGTTCACATTCCTGTATGATAATCCAATGACAATTACTTATTAATTACCATATTCCTCAATTGAGCAAAAAAAAAAAGCACTCGCAACAAATACAGCTATTTATCTTCAAAACTGGATGTAAATGGATCATCATTTGTGCTCCAACATTCAAGTGCATCACTGAGATATCCATGATTTGCAATACTGCTAGCACTGTGACCCGTCATGCTGAGGTCCCCCAAAAAAGGGTCTCATGTAGGCATCATCGAACATCCTCCAATAGTGATGTATGGTGAACACAGGACTTTCTATTAACATGGACAAACTTTCCTTTGCGCGGCTGATGTTGGTGGCTGCAGACTCCTCAAGGGATAGCAAAGGTAGATTCAAGTCCTCAAGTGGTGGACCTGATTCTTCACGGTTGATGTTTCTCCTTGTAGTAGTGTGGGGTAGGAGAAATCTGATTAATGGTTTTGTGAGAAAACCAAACACCTGCAATGATATTGAAGCTATATCAATTACTTAAAGGTTAGACCAACTTATAAGAATGAACAAGCAGCGTGTAATCAGAAGCTGGAATTGATTTCCCTTTGCTTGAAGAAAAGAGTTGGAAACTAATCTTATTAGCTCCACCTGAACAATTCTAAGTTGTTATTTGTCACTTTCAGGATAGAGGGAATGCCTCAACTCACCAGTGTGCTAAAAAGGACAACAATAATGGTGTTGGTAATCATCGTTGCTTTATCAGGATCAGAAGTAACTCCAGAAAACGTGAACTGCATAAAGAAAAAAGAGAAGAAATCAATGGCACCAAATTCTTAAGGTATTACTGTCATTTGTTGTTTCATAACTGTGGGAGGAATCTCCATACACAATACAATGATAAATAATGCCAGGTTGCAATGCTGATAGGATTATCCAACAAAAGATGAATGAGAAACTGACAGTCTTTGGATCAACACTCATTTATTTGATAAAATTTGTGTAGAACTTTGAATTTCATGCATATACCTGTTTGAAAGCAAGAGCAATGGAGACAGCTCCTCTGATTAGCCCAGCCCACCAAATGATTATCTGAATGGTTTATCAAGCCAATAAATAATCACAGATAGTTGCTCAATTAACTATTAGTACGAGATTATCATACAAAACATGTTTAGTAACCTGATGTCTGAAAGTGATGCGTGATGCTCGGTCAGAACTAGCACGTGTGTTTGTATAATTGGCAAGAGCAGAGAGAGGGAAAACAAATGCAGCCCTCCCAACCACTATCAATAGTATTAAGGAACTGTATATCCCCAGCAAACTTCCGTAACTGCAGTGAGTTAGTTGACAAGAGAATCTTTATTAGAGAGAAATAAGGTTTATCATACTAATGTTATGTTGCATCTTGCAACATATCTCACAAATTATTCTTAAGAAAATTCCAGAAACACAGATGTTGCAAAATAACAAATACTTAAGATCTAGTGTGTCAACAAGAAAACAATTTCAAGCAGCAGAAAATAAGGTAGCTAACATGTGGTTTTATTCATAATCCAATTATTACCGAATGTTTTCAATTAGAAGAAGATCATACTTCATGATTAAAAATAATGTTCTCTTGATCATGACCAATTGTATCACAATCTGATACATATTTGGACATTGTTGAAACAGTAGTTGAAGTCACATTAACTTACTATGTAGGTAGTAATAACACTATGTGATCAGCAACTATTAAATGTGCTACACAAGAACATTTATTAGATGATAACACATGCCATCTGTATGTGATGTATTAGTGACAAGTAAAGTCTGGATAAAATACAATTGTTTAGAGTTGTATAAAGGATTAGGACCTTAAATGAGTCATCTTCCACTTCTCAATGTCAAGGGCATCCATGCCCACATATAGAAATATGAAGGTTTCTGCAATAAATGACATTGTTGCAAAAACATGCCTGGAGGAGGGAAACAAATCAGGAATCTCAGACCGTTTAATCTGGAAATTACTGAAATCTTTGATGGATGATGAATCCCTACCTGGTTGTGATTCTTGAAGTTTCAGTCACATTATACCATGCATAGTGTGACATGAGTATTCCAGAAAAGAAAACGGTGAGGATTCCACTTAGATCAAATAGCTGCAAGAATTTGCAATAAGATGGATGCACAAAAAAAAAAAGGAAATTATTTCTATATTTCTGGTTTAGTTCATCATTGTAGACAAAAATAGACTGTCTTTATATAAAGATAGAAGGTTTTGGTTAAAATTTATCTTATGCTAACTAAATTGCCTCCTTGTAAAACTTAAGGACAGGTTAGTCAACCAGTTCCCTGCTTCCTACCTCTCTTCTTCCATATCAAAGTATCTAAAAAAGAGAGAAAATCACAAGAAAAATAAAGAGGAAGTAAAGAAAGCTTTATAAAGCCCCTAATGCTGACTGAACCCAAAACCATTTAGTTATATTGCTTGCAACTAATGTCAAAATCAAAAGCAGAAAAATTCTATGAGCTTCCTTCCAATACCTCTGCCAACATGTAGGATAGGTATGCCATTAACATCATCAATGCAATTTCACGAACACTTGAATGTCTGCATGTATATGCAGAGACAAACTTGTTAATCTGTACTCAAAATTTCACTTGAAAAAGCCTATTTTGTGAGAAACTTAAGAGAATGATACATACCTTCCAAAGGTTAAGGCTTTCAAGAGATATGATGTGAGGAGGCCAGCCTGCATAAATATGCATTTATTTAGAGAAAGGAGATCAGATGAAAAATAAGAGGGTCCCTCTGTTCCTTTGTAGTTTATACTAATTACAAGAACTAAATTTTGTTTGAAATAAATATGCAATTTGACTCTTACTTGATTCTAATACCTTTCAACTAATCATGATAGGAGACTACGGACATTAAAAAACACTTTTCAGTTTCATACAGATTCCCATTCTTCACAATATCATGCTGACAACCAAATTTTACAATCCCAATGCTCTTTATAAAGTCATGTATTGTGTTAACACAATACATTTACAAGTGTTATGTGCAAGTCAAGCATGGACACAGCTTGCAAATTCTTCCATAAAAAGTCTAACTTAAAAATGATAACAAGGTTTTGAATCAAATGTAAATTTTCTGGGACAAACTAAAAGATAAGCAAGTCAAAAAAGTTTTGTAAATTTCACCATGAATGCTCTTTCATGCATGGAGTAGGTAACATGAGATGCATGTGAAAGAAACACAAGCAACTAATTAAAGAATTTAAAAAGAAATTCATAAAGTCATCTGATAACACATGAAGAAAATTATTAGGCCAAATTTGCATACAACTTTTCATTAATGAAACTCACTAGAATTCCAAGACCAGTGCTTAACACGAACAGATACAAGAAATCTCCAATAACCACGAATGTCTTGCTGTTAAATCTTGAAACATCAAGCTTTTGCACTGCATTGAAGAGAACAACTGATGTGGCATCATTTACCACTCCTTCCCCAAAGACTAGGCTGTATAGTAAAGGAGTTTCATCTTGGTGGAGAACCTACAACAGATTCCAAATTCAGAGTTTGACAATTAAGAGCATACAAAAAGAGTTAGATGAAAGTCAACCATTTACCAATTGTAACCAACCTGCAGGGTACAAACTGTGTCCGTTGATGAGAAAATTGTTCCTATGGCTGAATCAAGTTAAGATAAGCTAATTATATTTCATCCACATCTGATATATCCAAGTACATGGTTCATTATAAATATAGTTTGTGTTTGTGCAGTATTGAAATGATGCAATGACCTTACCAAGATAATCTTTCCCAGTCAGGCCAAGCAACTTCAACTTGGGAAATATCCACCAGGTGCCTGAATGAACCGAATACAAAGACTTAAAGGTAAATTATTGTTGAAAAATTGTCAGTGGCAAACTACAAGGCAAGGAAAAACTACGAGATTGTGTCATTACCGCAAGTAATAACAGCAGTTGAAATAAAAACACCAATGACACCAAACATCATGATGGTTAAAAAGTTTTGGAAGAATTGCTTCTTCTTCACCTGAAATCTGTTAGGAGGGTTAACTCTACACATAAAAAAAGTTTTGAACCACAAGAACTGCTTTAACTCTAATATAAGACAAACTCTTACCCTGCATTGAATATTATGGGAGGAAGGAGATATATGAAGAACAGTTCTTCATTAAATGTAAGGATGCGAGAACTCTTTCCTTTGGTGATCAATAGCAGTATAACTCCAGCAGTGATTCCCTACCAAGGAGAAAGTTAGATGCACAAAGGCTCAATGAAAGTGTGTATTCAACATTAACTTCTTTTAATAATCCTACAAAACTATCCATAAAAGTATTAGGATTGATCAGTTGTTTGAAAAAAATCATCCTGTTAAGGAAGGGCAAACAATAAGAGAAAAAAAATTCTTTCCTGTTAGAACTATTTCTAAAAAACCAAAAAACACATAGAAACAAAGTACATGTGTTCTTCATGCCATTGCTAATAATTTATTTTGCAACATACACATTCTTATTCTATAAACAATGAACATGCATAGCTGATAATGGAGAGAAAGAAAACCCTAAAAACAATATGATCAAAATTCAGAATGGGAGAGAATGCAGCTTACTACTATAATGGCAACTATGGATTCATTAACCCATCGATTTTCTTCAAGCAAGTGACCAATGACCAAACAAAGGCAGAGAACAGCCACAAAAAGTGAAATGGGCACCACTTGTGCATGTTCATGAGCCAAATTGCTGACACCTTCAGAGATCATCGAACTCAGTGAAACCATACTCACGTATCGTCCTCTCTAATTAATAAATTCTGTAATAATGTTACTCTCACACACCTCACGTCACTAGTTCATATATATAATATAAAACTACTTTTCTTGGGAAACACAGAATAACGAAATATATATAGGAATTCAAATACGTTGTTTGCTGATATAGCTTTGATATCATAAACAGAAACAAACATGACACCGAGACGAGAAGAACGTGTAGCGATGATAGCAAGAAAACAGTGCATGAAGGAACAACGTGTCAGTCTCGAAATCAGTCTATGATCTCCCGATGACACCATGCAAACTTATTTTAATATTTTGGTACGTGTTATCATCACACTGTACGTAAGCTACTCAGGTATATTTGTCATGCATGCATAAGATATAATTTTAATATCTTTCTAATCTTTCAGTTATATTTAAATATTTATCTTAGGTGTTAAGTTCTATTAATAACTGATTGTAATCATAACTGAAAATAATTTATTATTAATTTTATCTTCAATAATATAACTTATTATGGAATACATATATTATTTTAAAATATTTATAATTATAATATTATAAATTTTAATAAATATTTATTTTAATTGCTTTTTATTTATAGTTATTATGATATTTCATTTTTTATTTTATATATATATATATATATATATATATATATATTTCCACTAGTAAAGATAATAAAAACAGAATTTTACATAACAAACTATATATTATTGTTATTATTATAATATAGTATTTAAATTGGTTTTATAAAATAAATCTATAATTACAATTTGATGAATAATTGATATATTTTATCACAAATTAAGGTACTCACATTATTTCACACATTAAAAATTAAAGGTTTTAGCTTCGTAAGTTTTAATATATTTCTAATATTTTACTTATATTTAAATTTCTAAAAATTTATCATATATATTAATTTAAATTTGAATATTAATATTAATTAGTAAATATCTTTATATTACGGTCTTATTTGATTTATAAGATGTGCATGTTAAAAAAATATTACTTTTATTAATGTATTTTATTTTTATATAATATTAATGAAAAATAATATGAAAAATATTTAAATTAAATTTTTAATTGCTACTTTATTTAGTAAAAAGTAGTTTAAGAGACTGTTATTATATCAACAATATTTTCATAAATAATTATTTTATATTTTAATTCCAATTCTTAGTGTACTGAGAAAATTTTTTCACATCTTAATAACTGAACATTGTTATTAATTTTATCTTTATTAATATAATTTATTTTACAATAAATAATATTATTTAAAAAAATTTATAATTATAATATTATAAATTTTAATAAATATTTATTTTATAATTCTTTTTTATTATAGTTATTATGATATGTCATTTTTTAAATTATATGTTTTATTTGTTATTCTTATTAAAATAGTATATATATATATATATATATATATATATATATATATAT
>Ga0209489_106531_pt1 | contig 18635 bp, 20 predicted proteins | sample SiratrowhiteBW_FD_187527 | JGI IMG/M metagenome (GOLD analysis project Ga0209489, IMG submission 187527) | Root nodule microbial communities of legume samples collected from California, USA - Siratro white BW (SPAdes) (version 2) | ecosystem: Host-associated > Plants > Roots > Nodule | place...
TATATATATATATATAATTTTTACTAGCATATGGTTTTGGGACGCAAATATCTTTTTCTCGTAACATCAACCTAGCCCACGTATGAATAAAAAGCTATTTTTTATCCATTTAACATCGTGCAAATCAACGTGTCTGTATAACCCACGCTTAGTTAAAATTATAAAATAAGTTTTGTCATGCTCTTATTGATTTTTTTCTTTACCGTAGGTGTTTTTTATTTTCTTTATCGGAGGTGCAACTGAAACAACATTAAAAAAAAAGTGCAATATTTTATGTCCTGGTGATGTATACTTACTCACGTTTTACGTTTCGTTTATTAGCCATCTCAGGGCTTTCTGGTTTTAAACGGCCGATTTTGTTTTATTATTATTTTTAATGAAATCTAGTTTTACTACATGTAGTTATATTTTTTTTTCTAATTAATATAATTAAATTATTGAAATTGTTTCACTGCATCTAAACTTAACTTTTCAATATAATAGTGCCAACTTTTAAGTTTTATATGTTTTTCATCTTAACACATTTTAAAAATATTATGAATATTGTATATTTTTATTATATATCTATTTTATTTAGTAATTTTTAATCAGATATGATTGGTTATGTTAGGTAGGTATTTATTGTATCAGCAGATCTTGAACGGATTTGTTGGAGAAAGTTTAAAAAAACATTGATGTGTATATTTTAATCTTCTGAGAAATAAAGAAGTGAGGTATTTTGTCATGGTATTAGAGTCATACCTATATACACCCAACATATTGAATTATGACTGAAGAACTTAATGATGGTAAACGTCAACAGAAAACTATCTCACCTTACGACATAACCACTCTTGACAATCCTGATCACTTGATTATGCAGGTACAAATTGAAGGGTCATTCAACTGAGAAGATGACCGGTAAGTAAGTATCATGGATAATAGACACAGGAGCCTCAAACCACATGATAGAAAATTTGAGTGATTTACATAACTTACGAGCCATATCTCTATGTCCTGTTGGTTTACCAGATGGAAGCAATATTGTCGCTACCAAGAAGGGATCCATTATTTTTGGTAGTGATTTTGTCCTTGAGAATGTTTTATATGTGCCTGGATTATCTTGCAATTTAATTTATGTGTCACAACTTATAGATCATTCTGATTGTACTATTTAGTTCATTCATAACATGTGTGTAATACAGGATTCGAAGAAGCTGATTGGTGAGGGTAAACGTCGGGATGGACTCTATTATTTTAAGGGGATACTGCGTATTAGGACTTTAAAAGTTGACAAAGGGATGTCTTTGAATCTTTGGCATCAACAATTGGGGCATCTGTCTATACAAGTTACCAAGATAGTTTCAGGTGTAGACATTGAGAAAGGTACTGAAAATTTGAATAAATGTTGTGATGTTTGTCAAAGAGCAAAACAAATGAAAAATAAATTTTCCATAAGTGATTTTAGAACATTCGATGCTTTTGAATTAATACACTGTGATTTACGGGGCCTCTATAGAAATGTTTCTTCATGTGAAGCATTCTATTTTTTGACTATTGTTGAAAATTATTCTAGAGCTATGTGAATTTATTTGCTGATTGATAAGAAAGAGGTGTCAAGTACTTTAAAAATGTCTTTCTCCATGGTAGAGCGTCATTTTAATAAACAAGTGAAAATTATAAGGACCAATAACGGAACAAAATTTACTTGCATGAAAAATTATTTTTTTGAAATGAAATAATTTTTCAAACATCTTGTACGGGGACACCACAACAAAATGGACGTGTTGAACGTAAGCATCAACATATATTAAATATAGCTTGAGCTTTGAGATTTCAGAGATGTTTACCTATTGATTTTTGGGGAGACTGTGTTCTCACGACTAATTACTTGATAAATATAACCCCTTCCACAATTTTGAATGGAAAGACTCCTTATATAATGCTTTTTGGTTGGGACCCTACCTATGATCATCTACGAGTGTTTGGACCATTATGTTATGCTCATAAACAAGAGAGGTTAGGCGATAAATTTGATTCCCGAAGTAGGAGATGTATTTTTGTCGGATATCCATATGGGAAAAAGGGATGACGTTTGTATGATATAGAAACCAATAAATTTTTTTGTATAACGAGATGTCAAGTTCTCAAAAACAAATTTTCCTTTTGCTTATCTTCCTAAAGAAGACTTGCCTACAATTTCTGGTTTGAGTGAGTCTGATGTTGATTTGGAGGAGGTTGATGATTTGAGAAAAAGAGATGGAGTAAGACATGACGATCGTGTTATACCTGATGCAATGCTAGTGCAACATGAAGTTGATGTTATTCTACCAATAAATAATACTTTTGTACAGAAACCAAATGATCAAGATGATTAAGAATTTCATGAAGAATTGTTGGGTCGAGGTCACAGACAGAAAAAACCATTAGTTTTGTTGTTGCATTACTATGTCACTCATACAATATAGAAATTGAGTCCATTCCCACTAACACCTAAACCGCAACATTCCTCAGGTAATTCCTATCCCATTGCACACTCTGTGAATTGTAATAATTTTTCTCTTCGACAGAGAATGTTTCTTTCTGCAATACATGCAGATCGTGAACCTATGACATATTCTGAGGCAGTAAAAGATGAGTGATGACGTGATGCAATGCAACATGAGATACAGGCATTGAAAAAAATGACATGTGTAAGATAGATTACCTACCACCAAACAAGAAGGCACTAGGTTGCAAATGCGTCTACAAAATCAAGTATCTCTATGATGGCACAGTGGAAAGATTCAAAGCTAGGCTTGTAATATTTGGGAATCACCAAGTTGTAGGGATTGATTACACGGAGACTTTTGCTCCAGTTGCTAAGATGACTACAGTGCGAGTATTTCTTACAGTAGCTGCTGCAAAGAATTGGGAGGTTCATCAAATAGATGTTCACAACGCCTTTCTTCATGGTGATCTTAAAGAGGAAGTTTATATGAAGTTACCGCCTGGTTTCCAAGTCTCGGTTCCTGGCAATGTGTGTAAGTTGAAAAAGTCATATATGGGCATAAGCAGGCTCTTTGGTGTTGGTTTACTAAACTTTCGACTACATTGAAGGGATAAGGGTTTGAGCAATCGTACTCAGATTATTCTTTATTCTCCATGAACAATGGTAACATTCACCTTAGTGTGTTTGTGTATGTTGATGATCTAATTATTGTAGAGAATGATAGTGCAACTATCTAGAGATTTAAAGCCTATTTGAGTGCTTGTTTTCATACGAAAGATTTGGGTGTCTTGAAGTATTTCCCTAGTGTTGAAATCGCGCGAAGTCCAGATGGATTTTACTTGTGCCAAAGGAAATATAAACTTGATATAATTTTTGAAGTTGGTTTGATGGGCGCTAAACCCGCTCTTGTTTATATGAAATAAAATCATCATTGGGCTTTGTCCACTAGTACACTACTTGTTGACCTAGAGTCGTACCATCGCTGGATTGGATGATTGATTTATCTATGCTTCACACGGCCCGAACTGTCCTATTGTGTTCATGTTTTTCTCTATTCATGCAACAACCAAAGGAGGATCATTGGCACACAACACTACGAGTTGTTTGTTATCTGAAATAGAATTCAGGACAAGGTATCTTGTTGAGTAGTAAATGTGACCTATGCCTAGATGGTGTGATGCCGATTGGGCTGGATAATATTTCTTAGTGACTTTTTTATCTCCTGGAAGATGAAAAACCAACATATTGTGTCCAGATCGTCTACTGAAGCTTAGTATCGCTCAATGGATATGACTACTTGTGAATTAAAATGGTTGAAGGGAATTTTATCTAGTCTTAACGGTTTACACACTACACCAATGTTGTTGCACTGTGATAGTCAAGCTGCTCTACACATATCTCAGAATCCAGTTTTTCATGATAGAACCAAACACACTGAAGTATATTGTCATTTTGTTCGTGATGCCATTATTCTCGGGGATATTAGTCCCAGTTTTGTTCTCACCAATGAGCAACTTGTAGATATTTTTACCAAGACATTAAGAAAATAACAATATTTTTTTTACTTTGCAAGTTGGGCATTCGAGATCTTCACGCTCCAACTTGAGGAGGTATTGTGATTATTATATATCTTTATTATATATATATATTTTTATTTAGTAATATTCCATTAGATATGATTGGTTATATTGGATAGGTATTGATTGTATTAGCGGATCTTGAACGGAATTAGACGAATCTGTAAGAGAAAGTTTATGAAAACATTAGTGTATATATTTTAATCTTCTCAGAAATAAAGAAGTGAAATATTTTGTCAAAAGATTTTCTAGCCTAGTTTCTAGCAAAAAAAACTGATTTCAAATTATCTACTTAAGTAAAACCCAAGTTATGGTTTTTTTTTTTTTTAACTTGGTGTGTTTGAATTTAGGTAGGCTGATTTTTCATTTATGTTTTTAATTCTAGTATAAAAGTAGAAAATCAACTCAACAAATTCGAATTTTTATTTAAGGTAGTTTTCAAAATAAAATTTATTAAAATAGCATTGTGGTTAGTTACAAACAATTTTAGAGCAGCCCATATATTTAAAAATCAACATACTTAAATATATAAAAGATAAAAATATCATTTATCATTCTTCCTTTACCTTAGGTAAAATTAGATGAAGCAAAAAAAGAATGCAAATGATGTGAAAGAAAGAGCCTTGTAGCAAGAACAAACTTCATACTAAAACTTAAGAAACAAGTTTTTGAAAGAAAGAAATAATAGAGGAAGAAAAAAGATGGTCATATAGACCTAGACGTGAGTCCCTATGTTTAGATCGAGTCTTCCACCCTTTTCATCATTTCACTACTCTATTATAAGATGTTATAATGATTATCGTCTTTATTTCTTATTTTATTTACTTGATTAATTACATGTTTATTTAACTTTAATTTAAACTCTTAATACATCCTTACAGTGGAGATAGTATTTAGGTTAACAAGGAAAATCATGTGGGTTGGTGAAAATAATCCAAACCTTTTCTTTCTAATCTTAATTTTATGTTCTATTTAGGTTTGTTGTTGGTAATCCAATATATAGCAACTGCTTTTGTCATAGGAAGTTATTCTTTGTATATAAATACGTGTATCCATGTGCATCCTTGTGCAGATTTAATATAAAAAGTCAAGCCTCTCAATTTACTTTCCCTTTTCTATTTCTCTCTCTCTCATTTTGTTCTAACATTTGGTATCAAAAGCACGATTTCTTGAAGGGCTCAAGAAGAACAAGTAATACACACCAGAAGTTCGAAGCATTGTTGCGTGTTTATGCTTCATGGCTACAGGAGGAATAGTGTCGGGTAATCTTCCGATTTTTTGATGGAAAATGTTATATAGTGATTGGTGTGTGAAGATGAATGCGATCCTAGGCTTCCAAAGATTGGACGAAATAGTGCAGAAGGGTTGTAAAGAACCATTGAAGAGTGCAGAGGAGAAGAAAGAAAGGAAGGGATTGGACTGCAAAGCAAGAATGCTAATACATCAGTGCGTATCTGCCAACATTTTTCAGAAGATATCTAAGGCCAACACACCAAAGAAGCTTGGGATATTCTGAGTGCTAGGTATGGAAATTCTGGAAAAATAAAGAAAGTTAAGATTCAATTTTTATGAAGGCAATATGAACTGATTGCGATGGGAGAACAAGAAATTGTGGTTGATTATTTCAATAGGTTACATATTCTTGTTAATAATATGCACAACTGCGATGAAAACATGGAGGATAGTAGAAAGAGTGTGGTGAGTAGACTACCAATGATATAACCTTCCAAGAAAATTTGTGAAGGGTGTGTGATAAGCAAGTACCACCGCAAGAAATTTGTGAAGGAAGCCTTACATAAAGCTAAACAGTCGCTTGGTGTTGTGTACTCGGGTGTGTGCTCCATTCAGTGTTGAATCACTTGGAGGAAACAAGTATTTTCTCATCTTTGTGGATGAATATACCAGAAAGGTTTGGTTGTATTTCTTGAAAGAAAAGAAAGAAGTGTTCTCCAAGTTTGCTCAATATTGTAATGCTGTGAAGAGATATTCAGAGAAATAGATAAAGATCCTCAAAACTGATGGATGGGGAGAATTTAACTTCAAGCAGTTTGTTGAATTTTGTGCACAAAAAAACATAGAACATGAGGTGACTCCCCTTTATACACCACAACATAATGGCTTGGTAGAATAGAGGAATAAAACTTTGTTGAACATGAAACGATGCATGCTGAGAGAAAAGAACTTACCACATCGTTTTTAGGGTGAAGCAGTATCAACTGCCACTTATGTTTTGAATCGTTGTCCAACAACGAAGCTACAAGATTGCACTCCTGAAGAAGCCTGGACAGGAATTAAGCCAATGGTGCACCATCTCAAAGTATTTGGCTCGTTAGCATACGGGCATGTTCCAGAAGAGCCGAGGAAGAAGCTTGACAATAGGAGTGAAAACTTTATTTTTGTAGGATATCACCCAACTGGCGCATACAAACTCTATAATCCCATCACAAATAAGGTTGTAATTAGTAGGGACGTACTCATTGATGAATCTGCTGAGTGGAAGTGGCAGGCTAAAGATACATCCAACATTACGTGTATTCTTGAAGATGCTATTAAGAGAAACAAAGGGAAAGGATCAGTGACTAAAGAAACTGCTTAAATTAGAAGATCTCAATGAGTGAGATTTCCTTCTACAAGGCTCAAAGAACATGAGTTGTTTGTTGACAGTGAAGTTATAGATAGTGGAGAATTATCACATTTCGCCTTCTATGCGGGGGCAGAGTCGATTTCATGGGAACAAGCTTTGAGCATAAAGGAATGGAAGAATGCCATGATAAAAGAGTTGAAAGCTGTTGAGAGGAATAGAACCTGAGAGTTAGTTAATCCACCAAAACACAAGGTTTCTATTGGAGTAAAATGGGTTTTCAAGATTAAATCCAGGCCTGATGGGACAATTGCTGAATATAAAGCAAGATTGGTTGCAAGTGGTTTCCTACAAAAGCATGGAGTGGATTTTACTAATGTTTATGCACCAGTTGCACGTATAGAAACAGTGAGGTTGCTTCTCGCAGTAGTTGATTGGATAAATTGGAGAATTTGACAAATGGATGTTAAGTTCGCTTTCTTATATGGGCGACTGGAAGAAGAGGTATACTCTCACTTGGCTTTGAAATGAAAGGGGCTGAGCATAAAGTGTATAAACTACAAAAGACACTTTATGGCCTTAGACAGGCTCCACGTGCCTGGAATAAGCACATTGATTCGATGCTGTTAATGCAGGGTTTTCACAAGTGTAGTGTTGAGTATGACATATATGTGGGGGAAACAAACCAGAAACTTCTAATAGTGTGTCTCTACGTTGATGATTTAATAGTGACTGGGGATGAAGAAGCTGAGATAGAGGAATTTAAGGAGAGCATGAAAGTTGTATTTGAGATGACGGATCTGGGAATAATTCATTACTTTTTGGGTCTTGAAGTTGTACACACACAGTCTGGTATACTACTCCATCAGAATAAATACATATTAGAGGTGTTAAAGAAATTCAACATGGCTGATTGTAACCCAGTGCCAACATCTGTTATGGCAAATTTGAAGTTGACTGAAGCTCTTGAAGAAGGAGTAGTGGTGCTTCGCTTTAAAAGCAGCTGGTTAGTTCACTCATATATGTATATAACAACAGGCCTGACATTAGTTATGGATTTGGTCTTGTGGGCAGATTCATGACTAATCCAAGAGCTCCACATCTCTCAACAGCCAAGTACATCCTGAGGTATGTAAGGGGCACCACTGAATTCAAACTTTATTATATTATCCAAGAAAAACATATTTGTGGGACAACGTTTTAGAAGGATGGTTAGATTCAGATTGGTGTGGAGACAAGGTTGAAAGGAAGAGTACATATGGGTATTTGTTCAAATATATGAATGCGCCTGTGTCATGGTGTTCAAAGAAACAGAACGTGGTAACACTTTCCTCATGCGAAGCATAATACATCGCACCTACAGAAGCATCTTGTCAATGCTTGTGACTGGAATCTGTGTTGGAAGAGTTGAAATTAAATTATAGAAAACCAGTTCAATTGCTGGTAGATAATAAGTCTGCAATAGACTTATCCAAGAATCCAGTAAGTCACGGAAGAGTAAACACATAGAGATAAAATATCACTTCTTAAGAGATAAGTCATAAAGAAGAAAATTGAGTTCATGTATTACTCCTCAGAAAAACAAGTGACAAATATTTTCATTAAACCCCTCAAACATAGCAGATTTGAGAAGCTTAGAGATTTGTGGAATTAAAATCTCTAGATATTTTGGATTAAGGAGGAGTGTTGTTGATAATCCATTTTATAACAATTGTTTTTGTCATAAGAAGTTAATTAGTCATTCTTTATATATAAATACATGTATTTTTATGCAGATTTGGTATAAAAAGTGAAATCTCTCAATTTACTTTTCATTTCTTTATTTCTTTTTTTTTCTAACAAGGTTTAGTCGGACTAATTAATTAAGATAACGATAAACTAATAATTTGCAAGGGTAGATACACAGTGTAAACATGATCAAAGATTAAAAATTTCACATATTAAACGTCAGTGTGGATACCAATAAGACAAACAATGATATAGTCCCTATAGATTATAAACTTTATTTTTTAGTCTGTATGTGTAAAACTTATTTATTTTATACTCCTTACAAATATTATTTTAATCCTTTACAATTCTTACGTACACAATTTTTATCTTTTTTATTCTTACCGAAGTTGTCTGGATTAAAATATTATATATGTATATATAGTATAATATGTTTAAAGATATGATTTTTAACTGTAGAGATTAAAAGACAATTTGTTTAACTATAAAATTAAATGAGTAATTTAATCTTTATTGTCTTCTAGAAAAATCTATTAGTAGCGTATATATTAGTTTTTTTATTATTTATTTTTTTATTTTTACCAAACTAAAGTTCACCGGTGCTTTAGACCTATGGGGATTAAAAGTTAAAGTTTGTTTATCCATAGGCCCCAAGTGAGTAATTTTACCTATTTCTATTTGTTAGAAGAATATATTACGGTGTTAGATATATTATTTTAGTTTATTTTTACCAAGACAAGTATAGCTATACTTTTTGACAAGTAAATTTTCGTTTTAATTTATTGTCAACATTATATATATAAGAGTTTAATCATTATTATTAATACAATCTAGATAATTATTGTTAGGTCTTAAATGTTAATCATTATTGTTTATATGTTCTATTTACTTGATACTTGTATTATGAAGAGGTAAGATAATTACGATTTTGTTTGATTCCTGATTATTACTGTTCATCAGGATAAATTTGTAGTGATTGTGATCCTTAGGAAATATCGATTTAAATGGATTTACAGAAAAATTGTTTATTTTTGGTTCTCTCATTTTGAAAAGATTCAAACAGATCTACAGCTGGTTAAAATGAAATGACGATGTTATCCATCTTACTTTTATGGGTTAAAATGAAATGACGATGTTATCCATCTTACTTTTATACGCCATACTAAAGGTAATAGGAAAAGTTAAAACTGATGCACTGTATTACTGATGTGAAAAAAATGATGTATAATAATAAAATAATAAATAATAATATAAATATATTCATAGAATAATAAATTTAAAAGAAATAATCAAAATAAATTTATTAAATAATAATATTAATATTTATATTTTTATAAATTTTATTTTATTTTTAATTAATTTTAATTATAAGGGTAAAATTCTAATTTTAGAATTTTATCAATTAAAAAAATTTAATTTTTAATCACATTTTGCAAAACTTTTACATACTTTTCTTTTAAATTTACAATTTTTTTTAAAATAATCTAATTAACACATTCATCTCAAATGCATTTAAATTCATCTTTGATCCAAACTAAATCCACATTGATGAAGACTCTTAATATAAATGATCTCCATATTAGAATTTATTGTCAATTTTATTAATGGTTATACTGGTTTAAACTATTAACTCTAATTCTGGCATGGACTAAGAACAAACCACACAGGTAAAACGTGACCACACTCATCCAAAATTTGATATTGAGGTGATTCAACCAATTTTATAACTACAACTTTTTAAGAAAAAAAAATTAAAAACTACATTTATTTTAAAAGAAGTGTTAGAAATCTAGTTTTATTTGAAAGAAAACAAATTCTATCAAAACCGAATTTTACCATTTAATGTTTTTATTTTGAAGTGAAAAATTAATTAATTAATATTAATTAATATTATATATATATATATATATATATATATATATATTTAATATCTGATATAGAAATATCGAGATAATTAATAAAATATAAATATAGTAGAGTAGATGATGGAATCCATTTTTTTTTTAAATTAATGGGTTACGAAAAAAAGGATAATTTGAAAAACAAAGGTTACTTGAAGTGAAAGAAAAATAAGAAGAAATGTTTATGTACTAATTAATAATATAAAAAACATTACATTCTCAACCAATAAAAAGTTTACATGAATAGTAATTAATAAATGTATTGATTCTTTTAATAATTATTTTAAAAACTATATATATATATATATATATATATATATATATATATTATAACACTGAAAAGAAATACAATTTTAAAAAAATTTATTATAAAATAAATAATATTTCCAATGTGGTTATCCCAGGTATGACAAATGTGAACATTAAATGTTACGTTAACTAAAAAATTTAATTAACATATAAATGACAATATTAATGTTTTCACATTTTTGTACAACTATAGTTTCAGTTTGCATAAAAACTAATCATGCTAACATGGCTGTGTAAGTGCTCTCGCAAGAGAAGGCAACACAGTTATAGAACATAGCAGAAACGTATAGAATATATATAGAGTATCTATTATTCAAAATTATTCAGAAATGGTAGAAAAAAAATATTAATAATAATATCACACAAAGGTTGAACATTCAGGGGCTGAAATATTTTCTCATTTCAACTGTTTTATGCAAAAGTTAGTTTAATATTCATATATTATTGCTATAAACTCGTATTAAAAAAAAGAAAAAAAAAGAGAGATGTTTTCATAATTGAATTGAGTTGTGGAATGTTTAGTTTGTATATGTCATAAGTAATCATTATTCAGTAACCTACAGAAACACCAAGAGGCAAAAATAAGAAAATATTGTCGGTTTGTCTTTTAGGTTTTGAAAGGTGCTTCTAAAGTATCATTTCACTAACAGTTATGTGCAAAAGAATTTAAAATTAAAAAAATATTTAATAACACTCACTTACCCATTATTATAAATAAATTTATGCAAGTCCTAAGTGAACCTAAGAAATGAAATTCACCAATACTAATGACTGGTTATTTTAACAACTTACAATAAATAGTTATTCCATTTTATTTATCACATGTTCAATGTTCATATTGGTTGATGAATAAAAGTCATAAATTGTCCTTTTTTAAATTTACTTTGTCTAGTAGTTAAGTTTTAGAATTGATTTATTCACATAAATGGGATCGTACATCCTCATCTTTAATAAATGGTCATTTTTATTGATCACTTTTCAAGATTTGTGTGCCTTTATTCGATTAAACATAAATATGATATTACTCATATTTTCCCAATTTTCAAATCTCTTGTTGAAAATCAATTAAATACAAAAATTAAAAATTTTTACTCAGACAATGATGGTGAATATATTAAATTAAGGTATTTCTTTCAAATTCATGAAAAAACACACTTAACAACTCCCTCTTATATCCCATAACAGAATGGACTTTCTTAAAGAAAACACCGTCATTTGGTTGAAACTGCTCATTGTCTTCTCCACCATGCTTCCTTACCTATCTCATTTTGCTCTTGAAACTACAACCTATCTTATAAATCACATGCCCACATCTAGTTGAAACATGAAGTCACCTCTCGAGTCCTTATTTCACTCCTCACCAAATTACTCTAAATTACGTATCTTCAGATATCTCTGTTTTCTTTGTTTGGTCCCGTACGTTCATAACAAACTTCTTCCAAAATCTCAACCATGCGTCTTCTTAGGTTACAGTTCATCTCAAAGTGCTTATTTATGTTACAATTTTAAATCTGAAAAATTATATACCTCAAGACACATGTACTTTGTAGAAAATATATTTTTCCTTATTCTTCTTCTTCACTTACAACCACGTCTTCTCTCTCTCCAACATGCATACAACCATCTGGCCACATACTCTCAGACCACATACAAATTATTCCACACCCATATCTCAAAATTCAAATTCCTCCTCCATTGTCTCCTATTTACCTACCACATATCAAAACTTATCTTTACCTATATCTATGCCAACATCACTGCATAACTCATTCCCTCCTCATGTATTACCAAATTTCACTGAATCATTTCCTCCATCCAATCATGATATCTTGTACACTTTGGGTTCATCTCCTTCCACGCACGTAGACTCATCCTCATGCTCATTTGGAACAAAACAATCGTCCCACCCAATGGTCACAAGATCTAAAAATGTCATCTTTAAACCCAAACAGCTTCACCTAGCCACCAAATTTCTTCTATCCAACCAAATTGAACCTTTTTGTCTTTCACATGCTTTCAAACATTATGAGTAGAGGCAAGCAATGTCAGAAGAATTTAATGCATTACTTGCCAATGGTACATGGTCCCTTGTCCCTAAGCAATCATAGTTCAACATTATTGGTAATAAATGGGTTTTTCGTCTAAAGCGGGATCTCGATGGCTCTATAACTCAATACAAAGCTAGTCTTGTTGCCAAAGGGTTTCATCAATGTTCTGGTATTAACTATATTGAAACCTATAGTCCAGAGTCATTAAGCCTCAGACTATCAAATTGGTTCTCTGCATTGCTCTCTCTAATTGTTGGCCTTTATTTCAAATGAATGTTAATAATGTATTTCTTCATGGCAGTATCTCAGAGTATATTTACATGTCTCAACTACTAGGTTTTGTCAACTCTCACTTTTTAGATTATGTATACAAGCTTCACAAAGTATTGTACAATCTCAAACAAACACCTCGTGCTTGGTATAATGTTTTGAAGGATTTTCTTATTACATATGAATTTCTTAATTCTCGATCTGACACTTCTTTATTTATGTATTTCTTGCTTATGTAGTTGATCTACTACCCATGGACAATAACAATTCATTTATGAATGCATTAAAGACTACCCCTGCATTAAAGTTCTCTTTAAAGGATCTCGGGTCTCCTCATCATTTCCTTGTTATGGAAATCCTCTCTATATCTCATGGTTGTTTCTTTCACAGTAGCATTATGTACGTGAGTTATTGATTTATACCAACATACAAGATGTAAAGCTTGTCTCCACCCTTATTTCTACTTCATATGAAACGTCTGATGCTCCCTTATGTGATATTCGGGAATTTTATGTATTATTTGTTCCCTACAATATTTGTATCTCACCTGTCCAGATGTTTCTTTCTCAGTGAATAAAGTATCACATTACATGAAAGCTCCTATTGAAATTCACATGAAAACAGTCAAATGTCTACTCTTCTATCTAAAGAGGATACTTGATCATGGTCTTCATCTCTCTCGTGTCACAAATATCTCTTTCACAACATTTTGTGATTCTAATTAGGCTTGAGATTGATACGATCTATATCTAAAATCAACAAGAAATACCAACAAACAGTATGTGTGCAATATTGTTTATATATGTTCTTTGAATAAAACCAGTTTTTATAACAGCAACTAAGGAATAACAAAAAGTATTATAGCAATCAGTATTTGATCCTTCTTCTGAATCTCTGATATCACCTGGAAATGAGAATCACAATAAGCAATGATGCTAGAAGAAATTAGAATAACAAATGAGAGAATGAAGAACCCAATAACAGAGGAGAGAAGAACTCACATTCCACACATTGTCTCTTTTCCTGCCCTTCAACAGGTATAATTTTCTAGCCACTTGGGCCGTTGGCCCATTCTAGTGCTCCTCTTCCCTTTTCCCATGGTCTGTGAATTTTTATTTTTGGGCCCATTATATTATTATTTGTATTAATACCTCCTCCATTGAAATTGACCTTGTCCTCAAGGTCAAAGTGAGGATAAAGTCGTTGAATTTCATGCTCTCTTTCCCATGTAGCTTCTTCCTCAAGCAATTCTTTCCACTGAATGAGTACCTTTGACAACCAAATACCATTTCTTTTAATCTTGCATCTGTCCAATATAATTGATGGTTGAAATATCGGTCCTTTGTCATCATTGAGTATAACAAGGATAAAAGGTTTGACAAAATTAGGAAGTACCAACACAGGTGTGTGAGTAAGTGTTGTCTTGAATGAATCAAATGCCTGTTGAGATTTTGTAGACCAATGAAAAACATCTTTCTTTAACAAATCAGTGAGAGGGGCAGCCAACATGGCAAAGTTTCAGATAAACTTGCGATATTAACTTACTAATCCCAAAAAAGCTCGCAATTGCTTCATTGAAGTTGGTACAACCCATTGTTTAATTACTTGTATCTTGGTTTCATCAACTTTGACTCCATCCCATTATACAACATATCCCACATAATCAATTGGGGTTTAGCCAAAAGAGCAATTGGAAAGTTTGGCAAATAAGGAATGTCTTTGCATGGTTCTTAAGACCAAAGAAAGGTGTTGGGTATGTGTATTTCATGTTGTACTGTAGATTAAAATGTCATAAAAAAAACAAGGACAAATTTGCGTAAAAATTTTGAAAAAACTAAATTCATTAGGGCTTGAAAAGTGGCAGGTGCATTACTCAAGCCAAATGACATTACTAGTCATTCATACAACACTTGGTAAGTGCCAAAAACTGTCTTGTAGTGATCCTCCAGAGAAACAAAAATCTGATGATACCCTGAATGTAAATCCAGCTTTGAGAAATATTGTGCTCCAAACAATTCATCAAGTAGTTCATCCACTGTGGGCATAGGAAAAGAATCCTTAATAGTGACTGCATTAAGGGCCCTATAATCGGTGCAAAAATGTCATGTTCCATCTTTCTTTTTGACAAGTAGCACGGGTGAGGAGAATGGACTTGAACTAGGTTGTTTGATACCCTCTGATAACATTTCAGCATTAATATGTTCAACCTTAGTTTTCTGACTATGAGGATAACGATAAGGTCGAACTTTCACAGGGGCACTACCAGGCATCAATAGAATGGTATGGTCATGAGATCGTATTGGTGGTAACCCATGAGGCTTCTCAAAAATATTCTTGTATTGTTGTATAGTCATAGTCAATTCAGACTCCATGGATGTGGGCAATTCCAACAAATGGTGGGCTGACACTTCAGGTGTTTGAATTTGAATGACATATAATTCCGCTATAGAGTTTGAGACTTTTAAGCGGATGAGTTGACGAAACTGAGTTAGGCTAGGCAGATTTGAGGTTTTTCCATGTAAAGTAATAAGTTCTCCATTGATGTAAAAAGTGAGGAAACGTTCTTTATAATTCACTAAATGAGTATCCAAAGTTGTCAACCATTGACTTCTAAGAACCAATTCAGCTGCAGCCATAGGTAGAACATAGGATGAAATATACAAATAATGACCCTGGATTTAGACTGGGATATTCTGGACTTCACCTTCACATTCCAATTGCTCTCCATTGCCCACCAACACTTTTAATCGTGGGGTCTGATAGATGGGTAGGTGTAGAAATTTAGCCACTCTAGGTTGGATGAAATTATCAGAACTCTCTCCATCAATAAGGATTTGAATCTTATGACTCTGGATAAATCCTGTGAATCTAATCGTATCTCTCACCGTGGTACTTTTCATGGCATTGTATGATAAATGAGGTGTTTGATCAAATTTCTCAGACTGATTTTGGATAATCTGTTGGCTCTGTACATTTGGGTCTGGCTTCGGGGGTATTTCATCCTCACATTGGAGTAAGAAATAGTGTTTATTATCACACTAATGAGTAAGGGAATACTTCTCATCACAAGTAAAACAAATGCCCTTTTCTCGACGGAATTGAATGTCAGCTGGGGTTAAACGCTTTAAGTTGTTGGTTTTTGGTGGTGTGGGAAGTAATGGTGGTTGGTTTGTGTTTAAAGGTGGGTTTGTGTTTGTTGTTAATGAAAGTTTAGAAATATTTTGTGTAAGTGATTTGGCTGGGAAGTAAGCAAATTTGTGTTTAGGAGCTAAGGATGATGGGTGAAATTTTTCCTCAAAGAGTTTAGCAAATGACATAGCCTGGAGTAATGAGTGAGGGGCTCGGGATATCACTTCACGCTTCAATTCAGGTATTAATCCACTAATAAAACAATCAAGCAATACAGAATCATCTAACCCATATGATTGATTAGCTAACTCGGTGAAGGAAGCATAATAGTCTGCCACTGTAGAGGATTGCTTTAGCTTGAATAGATCCGAACGAGGATTATCCAATTGAGATGGGCCAAACTAGATTTGAATGGTAGTGGACAACAATGGCCAATCAACTACTTGGTGTGCTTTTTCTAGTAGTTGAAACCATGGTAAGACTTTTCCTTCAAAATGAATAGAAGCAATGGACACTTTCTGCTCATCGGGAGTGTTTATAATGTGAAAAACTTTTCAGCCTTGTACAACCAAGTCATTGCGTCATCACCAATGAAACGTGGAAAATCTAGCTTCAAAGAGTGATGATGGGAAACAATAAAGTGGAAGTGGAAGGCTGTGCTGGAGAGTCCTTTTTGAGATTTCAGGAATAGCTGATGCAACTCCTATAATTACTGATCAATCTTATCAAATCGTTGATCCATTTGCATAAATTGATCATGATGTAAACCCAAAGTCTCCGAAACGCGTTTCAGTTCTCCTTGTATCTCTTTCATTCTTGTGTTGTGAAAGCACCAATGATACGATCTGTATCTAAAATTAACACCAACAAACAGTACGTGTGCAATATTGTTTATATATGTTCTTTGAATAAAACCAGTTTCTATAACAGCATCTAAGGAATAATGAAAAGTATTATAGCAATCAGTATTTGATCTTTCTTCTGAATCTCTGATATCACCTGGAAATGAGAATCACAATAAGCAATGATGCTGGATGAAATTAGAATAACAGATGAGAGAATGAAGAACTCAATAACAGAGGAGAGGAGAACTCACATTCCACACACTGTCTCTTCTCCTGCCTTCAGCAGGTATAATTTTCTAGCCACTTGGGCCGTTGGCCCATTCTAGTGCTCCTCTTCACTTTTTCTATGGTCAGTGAATTTTTATTTTTGGGCCCCATTATATTATTATTTGTATCAGAGATACTCATGATGGCAAGTCTACTGCTATCTATCTTATTTATATTGGGGTCCAATGTTATTTTTTGGTCCTCTAAGAAGCAACCCACTATTGCTAAATCTTTAACATATGTTGAATATGGAACTATAGCGACCACCACCACTGAATTGTTGTGGTTATGGAAGCTATTAAAGGAGCTTGGTCATCCAATCATTAAGACGTTGCAATTGTTTTCTAATAATATTGGAGCTACTTACCTTTATGCCAATCCTATGTTCCACACATGCATTATAACATATCCTTAATTATAACTTAAGTTATCACTTAATCATAGCTTATTTTATCTCTTAATTATTTGTCATCGGTGTACATATCTATCTGTATCTTTCCATTACAATTATTTAAGAATAAGAAAAAATCTTGATTTAATTTATATGTATATATATATAAATTCTAGGAAAATATGTTATAATTAAGTTTCTACTATATAAATTTTTTTGAAATTTAATAAAAAAAACTACTCTCATCTTTAAATAAATAAATAAATAAATTTTTAAAATTAAGAGTGTTAGATAACACATCTTGAACATATATCAATGTACTTAAAATTTTAAAAACTTCACTCAGTGAGTATGATGTGAACCTTCGAATAAACTCAAAAATCCATTTACAATAATTTATTTCTGTACGAAGAGTTGTAGAGTTTCGAAAATTATAGTTTTGCCGTTCTAGAGATTTAACGTTCCATGTATAGATATAAAAAAAAATGAAATAAATTATTAATGTTCTTATTCTGGAAATTCGGTGTGGAATCTTTAATTTGTATGTCCATTGGTGGTTACTCTAGTCACCAGCACCCCAAGAGGCAAAACAGCCTCTGTAAGCAATGAGGAGTTTTTCCATGTCTTTCTTCTTTGTTGCTTCTGAAGAATCATTTCACCAACAAATTTATATACACAAAATAATTTTATCTATATATGGAACGTTAAATCTCTGTACTGAAACATACTATTCTTAAAAAAGTTTATCAAAATTGTGAAATTTTTTTTATAAAAGTAAATAATATTTGGAATGTGGTTATCCCAATTATATCACTACACTTTAAATTTATTGGAATACAAACGTGAATATCATAGATTACGTTAAATAAAAAAATTAATTAACATATAAATGAAAATAGTAATGTTTTTACATTTTTTACAACTATTAACCTACATAAACACATTAACCAAGAGGCACAAATAAGAAATTATTGTCATTTAAGTTTGGAGAAGTGCTTTAAAGAAGAAAATTTTTAATTTAACATCACTGTTCATAATAATTTTCATTTCACACTGATTCTTGTCAATAAAATATTATATATTAATAACATAATATATATATATATATATATATATATA
>Ga0209489_106532_pt1 | contig 18632 bp, 10 predicted proteins | sample SiratrowhiteBW_FD_187527 | JGI IMG/M metagenome (GOLD analysis project Ga0209489, IMG submission 187527) | Root nodule microbial communities of legume samples collected from California, USA - Siratro white BW (SPAdes) (version 2) | ecosystem: Host-associated > Plants > Roots > Nodule | place...
ATAGTGATATCAAAAGTTATTCTACTGTTTTTTTCGTATGTTGACATGTGTCATATTATTTTGTGTTAATATTGTATAGGACAATTTGAAAAAATGTGAGTGAAGTGTATCAAGAAGAAATTTCAAAAGCACTTGTCCCATTGGTAAAACATTTTGAATTTGTATTGGAAACGAAACCAAATCACTCACAAGGTATAGAAAGTGTGTCAATGAGGAAAAGAAATGTAGAGAGACAACTTCTTCAAGTCAAATGGAGGATGCACAAAAGAGAGCAAATGATTTAGAGTTAGAAGTGCGAAATTTGACCAACATTATTTAAAAGCAATAAGAGACTAACATTCAACTTCAAAGTGAATTGCAATCTCAACGTCAATTAATCGAAAATCACCTACTTGCTATGAAAACTCAACATGAATATATGAAGCAAGATATTGAAAGGGAGATGAGACATCAAATGGCTACTTTATTAGGAAGTTTATCGTGTATCACTTCAAATGTTCCACCAAACACAGTAAGTTATATTATTATTTAAATTTTTAATTGATATTTCTATATATTTACATTTTTAAAATATTATTAATTTTTTTATTCATATTAGTGATTTACTTTAGTTATTTTTCATTATCAAAATCCTTGAAGATAATATAGACCATCCAACCACTTGACCAAGGTAATCGTGGTAAAAGTCGTTGTTTGGAGTTACGTGAGAAGATTAACAACAACCGAACCATGAGTTAGGACACTACTATCATAATCAACACTTTATAGTTGTTTCATTAGTGACAATGTTTATTGCTCTTAAGAATAGAAGTAGTTCTAAGGTCAATTTCTATCTAAAGGTTTTGTACATATTTGTCTTCCTATGTTAGTCTTTTTGTATTTTGATGGAGGCAAGTTGCAAATTGTTGTTGTAGCTCTATTACAAGTGTGGGGCATATTTGTGGTTATAGAGTTGTTTTGCATCTCATCCTTTTATGTGGATTCAAGGATGAATTTGTATTTGTTTTTATCTCAATTAATTCATTTTATTTTTTACTGTCAAAAAAATTAGAATAAAGTTTGATATATTTATGTTTTTTAAGTTCTGGTTGTATATTTTATTTGTTATATTTTTAAATGTAATTAATATTTTATATTTATATTTTATGTTTATTTATTTTAATTAATATGTATTTTGAATTTTTAAATATGATTTGCCTATTAATTATGATATGATAACTATTACAAACTATCATAACTTCTAATAACAACGATAAAATATCTATAATTAAAAAAATTAATAGCTAATTATCATATAAATTTTGACAATAAAATACTATCAATTATAATAAATTAATAGTAATAACTAATTTATCATTATTGGTTTATATATTAGTGATATTTTATTATTGTCACAATTATTTTTTATCTATAATATTTTATTATTGTCACTGTTATATAGAATTATTAATCATAATTTTATCTTATAATAAAACTTAATTTTAGTAATATTTAAAATTATTGTCACAAGTATAAAAATAATAAAAGTACGTGATATAAATAGTGACATGTTTTATAATTTATAGTGATAAATATTTATATCTTTAAAACTTCTTTTCAATCACCTTAGACAACAGCCTCCCGTAAACTATTGTGTTGGTAAAATAATTAAGTACTGAACATAACTCATTAGCAGAATTTCATTATACATCGGAACAAAATCAATCTTATTGAATCCAAGTACACATGTAGAGTTTTGAAATAAAAAGCCAAAGAAAGAAAACACACTTGGCAACGAAAGAGAAAAACTAGGGTTTGATAACAGCAACATAAGGTTGCACAGCAGAACCTATCCACAAACTTCCACCATGTTCTTCCACTTCACTAACCGAGTTAAGCTGTGGTCCATATCCTCCATCCAACACCTCAACCACATTCCCCTCTGCGTCAAATTTAATCGCCACAGGATCTGTTGTCCACGGAACTGTAGTTTCAATTTCTCTTCCCTTTCCCAAGCCATTGATCCTTCCCCTCCCACTGTTAAGGGCCACCCAAAATTCCCCTTTTGCGTTCCTCTTTATGTTATCTGGGGAACGGGGAACCTCGGCAAAAGTTTCTATGTTGTTGCTGCCGCTCAGCGCAATTTTCAAAATCTTCAAAGTGGTTGATTCCGCCACTAGAATGAATGAGTTCTCCTTGCTCAGCGCCACGCCGTTGGGAAATGCCAAACCTTTCGCCATCACATACACTCTTTGGCTACTGGGCACGTATTTCAGCAACCTTCCAGTTCTGTCCCCGCTCAGAATTATTGACATGTACACCCTTTTTTCGTTCACAAAAGCACAACACTTATCACTCACAAAACAAAGCACTAAAATTTGAGAATCCAAATTGTGCAAGGCTTATGAATTACCTTCTCGGGAATAGGATGCTGCTATCTGTGAAATAAACTTCACCAGTTTTGGGGTGAATGTCCAAGGCATTTGTGAACCTAAATGGAACCCCTTCTGCAGAATTGGCTAACTGCTTAGCCACGCCACCACCTGGTCCTACCATCATAAGCCCGAAGTATGCATCCGCAATGTACAGATCACAAGTCACACTGTTGAATTTCAGACCCAAGGGTCTTCCACACATTGATTCCTTGCTTTCGTCTGTTAACCCATCGCACACTTTCTTGTCCCTGCATAATCTCATAATAAGTTAGAAAAATACTAATGAATTATACCTAAACTGTTAGAACATTGCCAATGTAATACTTTTAGAATTAATATTTTTTTCCTACCAACTTTTGCGAATATTTTTTTATTCTGATAGTTTAATCTCAAACCCTGAACTGCACAGGTTTAAAATTAGTATTAAAAAAAGGTCATATTATTTAAATACTCGTTTCAAATAAATTTTCTGCATATTCTTATATTTAATTCTCATTATCTAGAACAAAAAAAACAATCTTATATACTTTCAATTAGAGTTAGGAGAAAATATTTTTATTCATTTTATATATTAATTTTATAAAAGCTTTGTTTACGTAAATTTAATCTAAGCGGAATTGTGTATGGTCCTTGATGCTCTTACTCCATCTCTATGAATAATTTGTGTTGTTATTGACATTTGTTATTATCATTGTCGCGCTAATGTTACCCACCATAATTCTTATCACTACATTCCACTCATTATCTTTGTAATAAAACAATAATAATATTAATACTCCAACAACAACAACAATAATAATAATAATAATAATATTATTATTATTATTATTATTATTATTAATTTTAACTATACATTGTTACTATAGTTATTATCATTACTTCCACAATTTTTATAATAATTATTATCATTATTATAATTATCATTATTTATATATTCATTATCATATCACTATAATTATTATTATCATTATTTATATATTCATTATCATTATCATTATTATTATTATTATTATTATTATTATTATCATTATCATCATCATTATTATTATTATCATTATTATTATTATTATTATTATTATTATTATTATGGTCATCATAATGATGATTATCACCATTATTATTATCTATGCCTTGTAATAATACTTACCAAATAATTTGATAAAATTAATATTTATCTTATTTTGTTATATTATATTCTTATCTATCCTTATATTTTTATCCTATAATAAAATAATGTAAAGGACACTTTATTTAAGGTTTAATTCTAATGGATTTGCTAAAGTACAAACTAGTTTTGTACCACCATATCTTAAATTTTCTCGCCTCATTTCTTTTATTAGATATGAGTAAGAAATAAAATTAAGAGAATGCTTAGAATGTTTAATTTTTTTAAAGATTATTTATGCTCATATATATCTATATATCAGTGGTTAAAAATATTACATTTATATCATTACCATAAAAACAATACATTTAACAAGCTCACATAAACCTTTGTGGTTTATAGTAAAGAAATAAGTTTGCAAGGGGGAGTGGCCACTTTTAATGGTTATGTGACAATTACTTATTTTTATGATATTTGAATTTAAGTAATGAACCTGACAGACTGAATTCATTTATGAGTGGGGTTAAGAGAGGGTCAGGCAAAAGCAGAATAATAATTAAATGGACCAATAGGCTGAAATTGGTATGTCCTTTCCTAATAAATGAGCATTTGTCTATTTGTCTAAAACTGAAAACGATGGTTAACTATCAACAACAAAAGGAAAACCCTAAATCTAACCTACCAGCCTGGCTTGCACATCAACTTGCACCTTCTCACAAAAACAACAATATCTAATAGCTACACTTTCAAGAGCAACACAAAAACACCACAACACAATCTATATTTGTTGTTGTTGGATCTTATACCGCATTAAATATTACATCCCAAACTGTTTTTTCAACATCAATTTCTTCTTAGCTCCAATACACTATACTTTTTTTTCTTCAAAACTGCCCTAACTTTCACTATAATATTATTGTACTTGTTATAAATACCAACTTTTATTGTTTCCGATCATAGAAAAACAATTGACACCTCTTAAAGTTTTTTTAAGATTACACATATTTGGACTCTTATTCAAGGACATGATTGTGATATAAAATTATTCTCTCTCCGTATAAAGAGAGAAATTAAACTCGAAACCATTTGTTAAACTAAAATATCTTCTTGTTAGATGATCCCTTGTTAATTCTAATCCTGTGTATTTTCTTATAACAACCTCTTTTATATGAAGATACGAGTTATGTTTTTCAAATAATGAAGGGAAGTTAATATCAAGGTAAAAAATGAAAAAAAAAATATTAAAATAAATTCAACACAAATTCAAAATATGTCATTATAATTTACTCTATTATATAATTATGAAAGAGTATTGTAGATTGATGATATCTTAACATTATATTATATTCAATATCACATCCACTGTTCACAAACTTATATGCTGAGAAAGGATTGTGCTACATATTTTACAAGATAAAATTTCAAAATAAATAGTTCAATAATAATAAAAATTTAATACATAACATGAGAACTTTTGTTTATCGAACTAATGGTTGTCGTCTCTTTTAGAGTATCTCTTATACTCTATATAAATCTTTATTTTAAAAAACATATTTTACAAGATAAAATTTCAAAATAAATAGTTCAATAATAATAAAAATTTAATAGATAACATGAGAACTTTTGTTTATCGAACTAATGGTTGTCGTCTCTTTTAGAGTATCTCTTATACTCTATATAAATCTTTATTTTAAAAAATTAATAAAACTTGACATTTTTAAGTTAACAAATTCAAAATGATTTTCCACACCATTTGACTACTCTATCGATTTTCTTAATTATCTGGACCAGCTGGTGACCACTCCTAGTTCTGTTGAACAGTTGTTTTTCTCAGGGCATGTTCAAATCAATCTGATCTAATTTTATGATCAAATTAGTTTATGGAATTATCTTGAGAAAAAGTTCAGTTGTGGTCCAAATGAAGAAAAATAAAGGGGATGTGCTAGTACCAAAAAAAAAAACAAACAAACAAATGATCAAGAATTATCAGAACTAAGATAAATGTGCCTGATTGAAACCTGGTCTTGTGATTTAAACTTAGCAGCACCCTCATTGGTCTCAGGTTGGAGACAAGACAGTTCCTTAACAACTATAACATAACATTCTTAAGGCGGGGACCGGTCCTAAGGAATAACATTGTTGACAACACACGACATAACACAGTGCTTTTTTTCCCTTTGTTATGTTTTTCCTGGACTAATATTATCGTTCAACTGTAGACTTCATGCAAAAATGCAAGTCGTATAACACTATTTATAGTTTCTTATATGTACATATATATACATAAATATATACCTGTGTGGAGAGGTAACTGCAAAGTCAATCCACTCTTTGTTTGTGTCATGCCACTTGAGGATTCTACCATCAGAAACTCCCACATATGGTCCTTTACCATGGCAATCGAAGGCTGCACTTTCAGAACCAAAAACTGAGGAAGGGAGATCAAGCTGGGAATAGGATTTGAGGCCATCTAGAATGGAAGCAGCTTCATAAGAAAGCAAATGAGCCAGGTGGAACAGGAATAGAAGTAGGGCTAGAGTAGATAGGTTCATTGTAAAAGTGAGAAAAAAATTGCAAAGAGTGTACTTCACATGTATAATTAATTTGAGGTTTGTGTGCATATGGGAATGGATATCTATCTATATATAGTACCTGGGCTTCCTGGAACATTATGTCAGGTCTAAATCAACCATTAACTATAGGCAGTTGGATGGCGCCATTTGACTTTGTCCTCTCTCTTTCGGTCTCCAAAATTCATTTCTATTTCGATAGATTCACTTTTCCTTTTTTTTACTTCTCATAGAGAGAAGATTACACAAGTTTCGGTTTCTATATTTGAATTTCCCAAAAAATAGATCAAATGTTCATATACAGGTTGGTCTTCTGTTAGGTAGCATCAATTAGTTTTAGTTTATGCAATCACTTTGGTCTGATTCACTTTATTTTCTTCTTTTACCCATTTATTTAAACTCAACTTAAGTTTTGCTGTACACACCCTCAAGAAAAACTTTTGATTCAAGTCTAATAAAATAAAACATACACTTTCATTTAGTTTATGGGTTTAATATTTGTTTTTATTAAATAATTCAAATATATACAAATAACGTAATAAAACTATTATAGAAATTTTACGTCCTTTTTCTAATTTTAATTCCTACAAAATTATTTATTCACGTATAAAAATATAATAATATAAACATAACAAAATAAAAAACATAAAAATAAATAATTACAAAGTTTTATATAATAATCAATATCAATATATCAAATATATCAAAGATTATTCATCTCTTTAATAATGAATACTCTAGTATTAACTACTTAGGAAAGCCTATGAACTCAATAAATATGATATTATTAACTATTTATGAAAGACTAGTATAAGATTAGACTCATAGCTAAACTCATAGAAACCAATATCAAAATATCTTTTTTACATATCTCATCAAACACTTTATTTCAAATTTAGTGTTAGAATTTTTAATAAATTTTATAAAATATTATTGACTTTTTGAAATTTTTTGATATCACATGTTATTGAAAAGAGATATTTCTTATTCAGATTATTTGAAAAGTTTTCATGTTTTTTTATTGAATGTCAAAACTAATTATACTCTTAGAGGGTCCTTAGATTTTTCGGTTTGTGCAAATATCTTTGTAGTAACAAGGATGAATATATAATTAATTTTTTTTTTTTGTTGGAGTACAAAAAACTTTATTTGTAAAGGTTATGGAGTCATTTTGACTATTGAGCTTATTTAGTGTAGAGACGTCAAACGTATTTAGTTTGAATGTCACTTTTTCTTACTTTATCAAACATTTAGTTTGTTTAATATCATTTTTTGGTCTTTGAGAGGGAGATGTAGAAAATGTATGAGGATTTGTAAAGAAATTTTATATCTTTCATGAGAAAAATCATTGTGTTGACAAGCTAGCTTAGCTTGATCTCGAGAATGAGTTAACTTTTAAATAGTATGATTTTTTTCAAAATAGGTATCAATTCTCCCTATTTCGTTTTGTTTTAACTTGATTGAGAAGTATTTATCATCTTTTCGTGTCATAAGTTTAACTTAATTCTCTCATGATTTTATATCTTTTATCTTTTTTTTAATAATATATTTTATGTTATAACATATGATTGTTGAGTTTTAAAGTATCAACCTAATTGAGATGTTAAAATTTATAATAATATTTAACATGAAATACTCTAATTATAATATTTTATATCTTAGTTCAACTCCTCTGTTATGTTTTTTTTTTTTTTAAGTAATAACAAGTCTAAGATATAACCAAAACTAATTGTTAGGGGTTTAATATAAAATGAACAATATACAAATAGAATAACTCATAATATATTATTTTAAAATTTTTAAAAAATTATCTTTTAATCTTTTATACGAATTTGTTATTGGAGACTTCACTCAAATATAAAAAATAATAGATATTATAATTATCATCGATTATAAATTTTATAAAATTTAATATTGAAAAATTATTATTTTTTATATTAAATTCTTGATAATACTTTGTTTTTAATTTAAATTTAAATTTTAACATTTTATAAAAAATCTATTTAATTAATATTTAAAAAAAGGTAAATACATGAGAATGAATATGAGAATGGTACTACTGCCGAACATGGAGGGCATGCTGGCTATCTTAAGTCATTATCATTCAGACAGGATTGGCTTGAGTGTTGTCCAACCTGTAAGTGAGAGTGCATATGTATTAATATTATCAGTGTCTTTTGTCAGAGTCTGAAACACTATATCGTGGACGGAGAGGCTCTTTTGTGATTGATTCTTCACCACGTACCCCGTCTACTTTTTCCCATGACCCAATTTAATCAACTTATTGAAGATTGCAACTTTATTTTTGTTATTTTAGAAATGCAATAAATATTTAAAACTACTGATTTATTAACTAATGCTTACTTTTTCTGATAAGAAAAAAATTACCTGCATACTTTTGCCAAATATGTTTGGACCATTCTAATGATTAGGAAAAGATATTAGGTGGGATAAAGTGCTTTGTCATTTAAGGATGATTTTGGTGACAGTTAAAAAAGCTTGGGAAAATTGATGTCCTTTTTATGTGGACATAAATGCTTCTATTTTTGGCCTTCTCTTTTTTAAACAAGTGGTGTGAAATTTTGATTATTAATCATATAAATGGTTAAATTTTTTGAAAAAAAATGTGTTTATAAAAATACTTTTTAAAATGAATGAATAAGTTGTGTTTAGAAACCCAACTTCAATTTATATTATATATTTTTTCACACAAAATTATACATGTATGCATAATTTATGATTTTACTTTTCAGATTTTGTTGAAATTATATTACTAAACATATTTTTAATTTTTGTATTTTTTGAAATTGTAGTTTTTCTGATTTATGTTGAAGTGGTAACTGGTAGTAGGTTTAACTTTTTTTTTAAGTCGTTATTGTCGACATCTTTTTTAGTATTTTTTTATAAACTTGTTCTTGCTAGCATGATTTTTAATTTGTTATACTTTATTTTTTAAATTTAAAATTTTATAAATTCATATAATGTAATTAATTATTTATTTATATGTTAATTAAATTTATTTTGTATATAAATTATCCTAAAAAAATTTAATTAGTATACAAATAAATAATGATTACATTATCCAAATTCATAAAAATTAAAAACATAAAAAAATAAATAAAAATTAAAAAATTAAAAGTTAAAGACTTGAAAAAAAGTTATAAAAGTTAAAAAGAGTCCTAACAAATACGAGTTAAAAAAAAAGTAAGAAAACTTCTCGAACATATTATTTAGAATAAATTAAAAAAAGGTGTTTGATAGTTTGACTTTAACAAAATTTGAATAAATAATCACAAGTCATACATACATACACTTTGACAAAAGATAATTATAGTCCAAACTGAACATTTCATTTTAAAAGCAATTTTACAAATGCAACTTACTAAATTGTGAATTTTTTTAAGAAAATTAATCTATTTGTGTAATTTACTATCAAACTTATACCACTTAATTAAAAAATAAAATAAAAAACACCTCCATTTTTAGAGTTGTTTGCACCTTTAGATATACATAGATATAATGTTTAGGTATTATGAGTTTATTGGTGCTTGATTTTTGTTAGGACAGTGTACCAATTGTGAATTTTGAGTACGACACATTTTATACTCAGTTTAGGCATTTTTTATTAATGATTTATAAATATAACTATAGATCCCGTATTTAAATCTTACACGTGGTGGATATATGTCAAGTCAATTTATGTAACTATGATGAATTTCAATATGTCTTTGTATACCATTTTTTTGTTTGAATTTAGGATTCGGTTTCATTCCATTAAAAGTAATTTACTTTATCGTAAGAATAAGACTCATGACGTTCCGATTGGCATTGGGTGGTAATTGAACTTAAAATGAGTTGAATGTTTTAGAGAATAATAATAATATATATAAATAAATTTTTAAAAATTTTATTATTTTAAATTTTAAATTTTAAAATTTAAAATTATATATTGTTATTTGATATAAATTTGCTAATAATGATGTTAAATTTTCTTGATATATTTTTCAAAGAACTTATAAGACTGAAAATACATTTCACCTTTGACCTGGATCTATCTACTATCATTCAACTTATTTATTCCTTATTATTTAATTTATTCATAAACAAAGTCGTAGACGTTAAGCTAAATTATCTAAGTTTATTTAAAGAATAAAAAAGACATATTCACTTTCAATTAATGATAGTAAAGAAAAAGTAACACTACTGTAAGTGATAAAATTATAAAATATCTATCTATCTATCTATCATTCGGCTCTCAGACTATGCATTCGGCTGAAACTTTCAAAAAAGACTCTTGGATAATGTATTCGGCTAGGACTTAGGTCATTCGATAGTGGGTGATGTCATTTGGTAAAGGATTACATCATTCAACATTGAACTCATATCACTCAGTAGAAACTAAGATCATTTGGTTGATTTACATCATTTGGTAGAGGCTTATGTCATTCGATAGTGCCTTATGTCATTCGATAATGTGTTCAAAGCATTAAATGGAAAGTTTTAAGGCATTTGGTTATGGGTAAATCATCCATCCGATTTTGGGATTAAAGCCATTCCATAAAGGTTAGAGACATTTAGTAAAGGGCTAGAGCCAGCCCATTCGGTTTTGATTAAAGTCATTCAGTTTTGGGTTAAGACCATTCGGTTTTGGGTTAGACATGAGTGAAGACGAAACTGCCACTCTCGACAATAATGATATCACCGTTAACAATGGTAACACGAATGAGAAAATAGTTGTGTGCAAACCTAGGGAGCAAGCGAAAGAGACATACGATGAAGCTATCATTGTGGTAGGGATTAGGTGGTGCTTACAACGGAGAAGGTGATTCTCATGGCATTTTGATAGTGTTGAGCGTTGTTGTGGCATTAACACCATCTCCCTCTTTTCTTTTTTGTTTTTCAATCTGATTTCTTCTATTTTCTTTCTGTGTTTTTATGTTTTCTTGATTCTATTTGGGTTTCTTCAGTGGCTAGCATGGGTTTAAATTACGCAATATTGAGAACTGTTAAGTGTGATGGTTGAGGGGTGAAGGCACGGGTTCACCGAGCGACAAGAATTGTTAACAATTTTCATACCAAAATTGTGCGTATGACAACAATTATTTCCAAATGATTACCATGTGATGACAATTGAATTTCAAAGTTTGGTATGGTTTGTACTCTATTCTCTATTTTTAATTTCTCTCAAATGTTTTTCTGGAGAAAGAATTCTTAATATTCTTCACTCATATCTCATTCAGGAACAAAAATACAAAATAATAATTGTATGATGAACGTAAAACAGAGATACAAAATTTGGAACTAAGAAAGAAAAGACAACAAAGACCAACGTTCATGCTCACATAGCATCAAGTTTTCAAACGTACCTCTTGAAGCATGTGAAACCTTGTTCTTGATACTTTCTTGTTCTTCTTTTTCTTCTGCAATACCTTCTGAAACACTTCCTTCCTTCTCTGTTATAAAATTGTATCGCTCTCTCCGCCAAATTCTTAGTATGAATTGCTCTCTGTGAAAATTGCTTTCTGCAAATGTAATTCTTAGTATGATTACTCTCTGTGAAAATTGCTTTCTGCAAATGTAATTCTTAGTATGAATTGCTCTCTTTGAATGTAATTTTCTGTAACCTGAAGTTTTAGCCCTCTTTCTTTTTTTAAATGCACAATTTGACTATTCAGTACATTGAACTCAGGTTCAACGAACTAGAACATCGTTGTTTTCCAATGAGTGCAATACTACTTTTTATTAACTGAACAATGCACATTCTGTTTTTCGTTAAATAACTGAACCTTGCAATTTCATTTATGTCTAAATTTTGTCTTTGTCAAGTAAATGAACCGTACAATGTATGTTTTTGCAAATAACTGAACCATTGAATGAATATATCATGCAATAACGTAAATGAACCATGCATTCAATTAATTTAGGTTAAATGAATTTAGCAAATCCTACTCAAAAATAGCACATGTTAGGAAGAGATGGTACGAAGAAGAATAAATGGACGAAATTAAAAAAATTAGAGAAACGATCCAAAAATAAAAATAAGGAATACATATTAGAAAGTAGTGTTGCTCTTAGCAAAAACTTATTTTTTATTATTATTATTATTATTATTATTTACTTTTTAATCTTTTTTATTTTTTCTTAGTGGGTGTTGACAAAAAGATATAAAGAATTGGCAAGATATCCTTAAACAAGTTGTGACTATGTAAGAAAATTTTGAAATACATTATATATTACTATATTTTATAAGTTAGAAAGAATGTAGTTTCAAGATTGTATTGATTGGACAATTGGAATCTTTAAAAGATAAATTGAAAAATAAAATAGTACATTAACATTAAGCTTGAAAGGATTTAAAGTTTTATTAGGTATTGTAATATTGAATATCTTATAATAAGCGCTTCTAAACAACATAAGAAAAAAAGGAAATGAAACTTTTCCCTAAGTTAAAAATTATTTTGTCCATAAATTAAAAATCAAATTTTTAAAAATTTAATATAATTACTTTTTACAAATTAGTTTTATAAACAATCAAATTAAAATATAATTTATACGGTAACATCTACAAGATATAGATATGATTAAAAAGATAGAATAATTTAATATACAAATCAATTTAAATTATTTATTCATTGTGTATTTAGTGTTTCCGGGATAGGAATTCATGACATGTTTGTTACCTCATGTCTTGTACTTAATACGAAACTGATAATTATAGGATAGTATGTGAATTATGTTCAAATCACACAAAGTGTTTAGAAAAAAATTACTTTTAATTTTAAAAATAATTTATTTTTTAAATTTAAAAATTAAAAAATAATAAGAAAATAATTTATGCGAAATTATTGTAGTTATTTGCGTAATTACTTTTTCTCAAGATAATAAAAAGTTGATCCAATTTTTTTTCTATTATTATAATAAATATTTAAGTCTATTATTTTAAATAACAATATACCAATTTACACATCAAAATTATTATAAATAAATAACGATAATATGTTTCGTACAAAATTTATATATATTACATATTGTTATTTTCTCTAATACAAAACTTTGTACGATCAAACAAGAGATAAAAGAAATAAATAGACAGAGAAAAAAATATATAAATATATAAATGATGATAAGCAATAATGACATTGGAAAAGAAATAAAGAAATTAAAAATAATATTAGTATAATTAAAAATACACATGTTTGACGATTCTTTAAATATCATGTCAGAAACAAAATTTACTAAAACTACATTTAATTTAAAAGTTAACTTGTTTTTTCAGGTGGGGTTTACCTCAACTTAATTTATTAAATAAAATTCAACATATATGTAGTTATTAAATTTGACTCTAACACTCCCATAAAATATATTAATAATAACTTCTACTACTCTAATAATATTATAAGCTACAATATAAAAAGTATTATATAAAAAGGAGATATTTTATTTGATAAAGGACTTAAAAATGTTTATAATTACATTTAATCAAATCATATCAAAGTAAATATTTAAAACAAAGTCTAACAAAAACATTGTGAAGGAAATGCTACGTCTTTTTAATTGTATAATCAAAATATGTAATTGAAAAATAGTCCTATCTTATTCATATTTGAGTACTATATATTAAAAAAATGAATTTATGTATATAATGGATATTTGAAAGTTTCAAGATGTACATATTTTAGAATATTTATGTTGAGTATGTTCTATTAGATATTAACATGATTCAATTTAAGATTTGAATCAACAATAAATCTAAGAGTTAAGAGTTGATGGAAGTTCATTGCAATCCAAGGACAACTACAAAATATTATGATGTCCAAAATTTTTTCCACAACTTGTCACTATCTAATGTCTTAGTCTACATTATTAGACTATTAGTAAAGCAAGATGTGAAAATAGGTCAAATTCACAAGAAGAGATAATTGAATTGTAAATAGAAATATTTTAAATTTTTTGTAGTGTATTGTCTGATGTTGCACATTCAGATGATGATTTTATATGATCGACGATCTGTCAAAATATATTTTTAAAACTTAGTTCGCAAATATCTCCTTTTAAGATTAGTTATAGTTAAATAACATTCGATACAAAAAAATTATAAGTTTGACTGTAGATATTTTATATTGATTCGTCTATTAATATAAGATTGTGTTTAATTCTCAATCAACTGATTGAGTTCTACTAAGCATACTAATGTTATGAAAATGCAAATGAGTATTACTTACAACACAACCACTCTTTGTTAGAAACCCCGAGTATTATTTGGACCACAACCACTATTGGCTAAAACTTTAAGTATTATTTGGAACAAAGTCACTCTTGACTAACCTACCTGAGTATCATTTAGAACACGATCATTCTTGACTAACACTGAGTATTATTTAGAACACAACTACTCTTGGCTAGTACTGAATATTATTTTGAACGCAACCACTCCTAGATAAAAACCAAAAGTTTTACAAGGAAAGTGATCTAAAAGATCACAAGGTTGCTCACTAAAAGGGAGGTTACATCTTATGACAGATACAAGATATGTTCACTCTTTTAAGTTATTCTAGAATACAAACAATGGTTTTTCTTACAACTAATGATAGCTTGAAAACTTTAGTTCATTCTTGTTACAAGAGTTTGGTTAATCATCATTCTTCAAAGAGATTTTTATATAAATAGATTGAGAAGAAAAAGTTAGTTGTGTATCTTTTGTAACCTTTACGGGAGTTTTCTTCTACTACTACTTCTTCTTGCATATGAGCATGCTTTAAGACTTTGAGAGACATTGAAAGCTTTTAACATATCATTGAATGCATGTGGCTTCTTTAGTAACATGACAGAGCTTCTCTTCATCTTTTGAACAAAGTGCAAAGCCTGAGACAACTAACTGACTCTACAACATTGATATCCACCTTTTCCAAAAAAAGTTGTTTGCAAGAAACAATTTTCAGCACATTCTTGTTAAAATAGACCTTGCAAGAATAAAATAAATATTTATTAAAGTCTGACATCTATTATGAAACGCTTTATGCTTGTGTTTGTTAGACAAAGTATATTTACTGTCTGTTTAATCAAAACCTTATTAGGCTAAGTGTTAGCACTAAGGGTTGCTAAGTGATTTGATGAAGTCAACTTGGATCAAAGCTTGCTTGAAGCTATCATGGATCTTGATGGGAGTTTTGGTCTAGAACATAGGTTGTGTGTGTGTGAGTGGTTTTTGGTTCAAAACCATGAGTTGCATGATATATCACTTAAAGAAAGCTCCATAAATTCACTTTGTTTGATAAATAAATAATTGGAACTAAGTGAGGTTTAATACTCTTTGAAAAACCTATTTTGAGAGAAAAATCAATTAATTGTTTTTTGAAATCAATTGTTGATTTTTGTGTTTTTCAGAAAAATCAACCAATTGAATGCCAAAATCAATCGATTGATTTTTGGTTGTTTTAATTGTTTTAAACTAGTTTGGCTATTTAAGGGCAGTGCATGTTTTCTTGAATACAACAAGACATTATGAGTGATCAAATGTGAAATTCTAAGAGAGAAAAACGTGCCCAAATTGTGAGAACACGTCCTACATTCATTTACAACAACAAAACCTCAAGAACTTGAATCTTAGAGCCTCACTTTGATTCGTGCATCCTTGGTTTTGCACCAAAGCTAAAGGCTTTTGCACTGGTTTATATCAGTTTTTACACTCTATTTTTGTGTAGAAGCATTACTATTTTGATTTCTCTTGAATTTTATGTGGTTTGGTTATAAATTACATAGAGTTTGTGGTTTGTAATTCAAATTGCATAGGGTTTTTAATTTGGATTGGTGAAATAGGGTTTTGCACTGTTTCTTGGCTTCTGTGATGTACAGAGGTGGTGTTCTGCTGTGAGTAGTGGATTTCTTGCTTTGAGCAAGTGTAATTTACATTATTTGGATTGATCTTGGTGATCTTTTTAGTGAAATTCTTTGCTTGTTGGTAAGGAGACTGGACATAGTCCTTGAAGAAGGGTGAACCAGTATAAATCTTGGTGTTCTTGAGTTCTCTCTATCCTTTTCTTGATTCGTGCACTGTTTCAGTAGAATTTGGTGAAAACTGTCAAAATTTCAATTAATTGATTTCTGTTCAACTAATTGATATTCTGAACTTTTGTTCTAATTGAGAAATTTCAATTTATTGATTTTTGTTTTCTGGTTTTTTAAGAATCTTAAAAAAATCACATTCCCAGTTTGGGTTGTTTTACTGTTTGGAACAGTTTCTTTTAATTGCTTGAGTTTCAATTCAATTAATTGTTTACTGAATTAAATTAATTGAATCTGTCTTGTTTAGCACTGTGAGTGGTTTTCAATTGATTGTTTCTATTGGTCAATTAATTGATTCTGGACTATGCAGTATTGTATATTCTCAACTTTTACCATAAATTACAACCCAACTAAAATAAATTAAATTGAATTAACTCTTCTTTCCTGAAATCTAGTTACTTCAAACAAATTCTGGCAAAGTTGTAGTTTAACATGGGTAGCTTAAACTTGACCATAAAATTCAAATCATTAAATCAAAGGTACCACTATGACCTTGGACTAATAAAGATTTATCTTTACCCATAAAACTACATATATGTCCCTAATGATGGTAGACCCCTAACTAAGATATCAACAACTAGGGTTATGACTTGAAGGATATAAGAAAATTAGATCTCTACTAAATTTGGTAGGCCCAAACTACTCTCAACATGGGTCAACCTTAGTGTGATATATTGTACAAAGTATTATAGGACATTTTAGTCTTATATTTGGACAAAGTAAGGACATTTGGACCTTATATTTAGATAAACTAGTCTAGAGTTTTGCTCTTGTATTTAGGCCTTGTGTTGAGTAGGACTAGATTAGGGTGAGGGTAACTTAGTTAGGAGTTTCAATTGGGATCACACAAGCCCAAGAGAAAATCTATGTCAAATTGCATATGGGAGAGGCGTATGCTTCTTACATTTCGAACACATGCTCAAATGTTAAAAGCATAAGTGAGCAAGTTACACTTGACCTACTCCTTGCGTCCAGTTTCAAGGAATTTGAAATTTGAATTTCCATCTTTGCTCTTTTCCCCTTGGAAGGCCATGTAGCCTATATAGGACTCTCCATGTATTATAAATTTCATTTTTGAATGAGTTATAGGCTACTCCATGTATTATAAATTTCATTTTTGAATGAGTAGAATTGTAACGCACAAATTGTACCTCATATGTTCTTAAGTCTGTCTAGGATAACTCTACCAATTTTGATACTCCTAACCTTCTTCATTAAGAGTTGGTCTCACCTCTCTAGCGAAAAACTTCTCTCTAAAAGGTTGACATATTGTTAACACTCCAAAAGCTACCTTAGTCATAAAATAAAACTAATATAAAAAGATAAAAAAATGCTCAAATGACACATTATATTATAACAAACCTATATAAATGATGAAAAAACAAAATTGAAAAAGTCATTATATTATTAAATATGATTTTATTTTATAAATATTATTTTTATACTTTTCAATTTCATTTATGACTCGTACATAAATTTTAGTCAAATTTTATCATAACCGTAATCACCTAAAATATTTTTCTTTGTATTTATTCATATAATTAGTGGATTCTAAAAGTATCAACTGCAAAGTCTAATCATAGAATATACAACACTAAAATAAGATTTCAATAAGAAAAATTAGTATTAATATGTTATTATAAAATTAAAAAATATTTAATTTTAAAATTATACTTAAAAAATTAATTAAAAGTTTAGAATATTTTAACTGATCTTAAGTTTACATGGTACTATAAATATTCTTTAATGACTTCAAATTTTTATTAGTACTATAAATATTATTTAATAAATAATATTTTTGAAACTTTCTCTTAATAAATTAGTGATATTTCTTTTGGAAGACATCTAACAGTGAAGCAATCAATGACTCATAAATATTAAAACTTTCTAATTTTATATCTCTTTCTACTATTTCATGACATTGACATCATCTATTTAAACGTCATTCCTTTCTCTAAATCTCACTTATCTCTCTACTTTTTTTGACTTTTTCACTTATTTCCTTTCTTTCTCTAACTCTTTCATTGGTTCTTCCATATTATTGCTTCAATTTGAGTGTTTGAGGCTTCGAGCAATAGATTGAAGAGTTAGAGTTTGTGTTGTTGACTTTTGCTTCTTTTGAGTGCATCAATATTTAGTTAAAAATTAAGAATTGATGAATTGACCTCAAAATCATTTTATTTTTCAATATTGTTTAATTAATATCAAAATATTATGTGCAAATTTAAGGAAGGACATTAGAAATTTAGAATTTATAAATTAGATTTAAAGACTTACCAAAGATAGGACTAGATAGAAGGAGATTTGAAACTTTAAGACAATATAATTTAATCAAGTTCATTGTTTTCACAATCAAATTTTATTTTTTTAACTTATTCTCGTTTTTTATATTTATAAATTATATTCAATGTTATATATATATATATATATATATATATATATATATATATATATATTTTTTTTATTTTTTATATATATATA